>Ga0265320_10000109_pt1 | contig 71173 bp, 63 predicted proteins | sample 4827metaG_FD_202087 | JGI IMG/M metagenome (GOLD analysis project Ga0265320, IMG submission 202087) | Rhizosphere microbial communities from Carex aquatilis grown in University of Washington, Seatle, WA, United States - 4-8-27 metaG | ecosystem: Host-associated > Plants > Roots > Rhizosphere >...
TGGCACATCTGCCGGGCACTCTCGCTGCCGTGCGGGCGGCGATGAAAATGTGCCCGGAGGTTGGGGAGGTTATTGTGGCGGATAACAACTCAACGGATCGGACGACGGAGGTGGCGCGCGCGGGTGGGGCGCGGGTGGTCTTCGAGCCCATCAATCAAATCTCCCGCGCCCGCAATGCCGGGGCCCGCATCGCCGAAGGGCAGTGGCTGCTGTTTCTCGATGCCGACACCTTGCTGCCGCCGGGCCTGCTGGTGCGGGCACTGGAAAATTTGCGCACGGGGGTCATTGCGGGCGGCGGCGCTTTACTGGAAATGGACGAGGAGTTGGAGCCGCGCTTTCAGGCCGTGGTGGATTTGTGGGCCTGGGTTTCGCGCACGTTGCACTGGGCCGCCGGCAGTTTCATCTATTGCACGCGCGAGGGCTTCGACGCCGTCGATGGTTTTTCGCTTAAAGTCTATGCGAGCGAGGAGGTGTTTTTCTCGCGGTCCTACACGCGCTGGGCCCGCCGCCGGGGCCGCACGTTTCGCATCATCCACGATCCGCCGGTGATCACCTCCGCGCGCAAACTGAAATGGTACTCGCCCGGCCAAATCCTCGCGCTCGTGGCGATGATGACACTTTGTCCCGTGGCCGTCCGCAGCAAGCGGATGTGTTCGTTTTGGTACAAGCGGCCGAAGTGAACTGGGAGGAAATTAGAGGTTGGTAGACAAAGACTCCGGTGTGATTTTTCACCGAAGGGAACAAAGCAAACCAAGGACGGCCTTCGTTCTCTTCGTTTCCTTCTGTAAACCACTCTGTGCGGGATATGCGCTTCTGTTTGGCATTTTGGACCTCGCATCTTAAATTTCTCGATTCCCGCTTGCCTGCGCGTTCTCTGTTTTAGCAATATAGCGCTCATGCCGACCCTCAAAGCCATCGCCTTTTACGCCTACCCGGTGAGTGACATCGCGGAGGCCCGCGCCTTTTATGAAAACATCCTGGGCCTGAAAGTGACCCGCACCTTCCAGGAACACTGGATCGAGTACGGCATCGGCCATGGCAAGCTCGCCATCACCACGCTGGCCGACGAACGCAACCCCGGCGCGCCCGGCGGCTTCGTGGCTCTCGAAGTGGACGACCTCGACGCCTGGGTGGCGGATTTAAAACACAAGCATGTGACCTTTACCGTCGAGCCGTTTGAAACCCATCATTCCCGCATGGCCTCCATCGCCGACCCCGACGGCAATAGCATCACTCTTCATTGGTCGAAGCCGGTGCGGGCTTGACCGTCTGGCGCGGTGACCCTCAAGGCCATGGATCCCAAACTTGCTTCGCCGGCAAAAGCATTGCGCGCGGCCGCCAAGCACGGCGATATGCGCGAGGTGCGCTGGCTCGTGGGCCAGGGCGTGGACGTGAATGTCTGGGAGGAAAATGGCTATACGGCCCTGACCAACGCGGCCCATGCCGGGCACACGGAGATCGTGCGATTCCTGCTGCGCAACGGCGCGTGGGCCGACCCGCACGAAGATTGCGCTCCCTATTTTACGCCCTTGGCCGAAGCTGCCCGCCGCGGCCATCTCGCAATCGTCAAAATGCTAATAGAGGCCGGCGCGAATCCAACCTGGCAGGTGGGTCCCTCCCAAATGACGGCCGAGAATTATGCCCGCGGCAGCCAACCGGAAGTGCGCGCCTACCTGGTCAAGGTGATTGAGCAGATGGAAAAGAAACAGCGCCGGAAAAAATAAGTGTTGGCGCACGGTTTGCCTTCGCACGCGCGATTTAAGCCAATTCCCGCAACAGCGCTTTCAGATCCAGCGCGCGCGTGAACATGTTCAATTGACCGTCGGCCGTCAGCGGCCATTCCTCGCGCGGCCGGTCGCGATAGAGTTCGACGCCATTTTCATCCGGATCGCGCAGGTACAGCGCTTCACTCACGCCGTGATCCGAAGCGCCATCGAGCGCGATACCCGCGTGCTGCAACCGCCGCAACGCATCCGCCAGCGATTTTCTATCCGGGTAGCGCAGGGCGACGTGAAACAATCCCGTGCAGTGCGGCGGTGGTGGAGAACCGCCGAGGCTTTCCCAAGTATTTAGCCCGATATGGTGATGGTACCCTCCTGCGCTGACAAACGCGGCCTGCGTGCCGTAACGTTGCATCAGATTAAACCCCAGCACGCCGCAGTAAAACGCGAGCGAACGTTCCAAATCCGCGACCTTGAGATGGACGTGGCCGATGTCCACACGCGGGTCGATCGGGGCTGATGGAGTCGGGGAGGGCATCGGATTGGTTTGCCCAAGCTACGCCACAAAACGACTTCGCGCAAAAGCAAACCGCCCGCGGCGGTAAAGCGCACGGGCGGTGAAAGGAAGCTAGGCCGGTCCGGAGGCCCGGCCCTACCTTAATCTAGCTCGCGGTGGCTGCGGCCATTTCGGTGCGGGCCTTTTCGGCGAGGGCGGTCGAGAGGTAGCGTTCGCCGGCGCTGGCGGCGATTACCACGATCTTCTTCCCCGCCATGGCCGGGCGCTTCGCGATTTCCAACGCGGCCCAAATCGTGGCCCCGCTGGAAATGCCGACGCTCAAGCCTTCCTCGATGGAGAGCCGCTGCGCGATGGCAAACGCATCCTCGTTCGTGACCTGGACCACTTCGTCCACGATGGAGGTGTTCAGGTTTTTCGGAATAAAGCCGGCGCCGATGCCCTGAATCTTGTGCGGGCCCGGCTTGCCACCGGAAATGACCGGGCTGGCCGTCGGTTCCACCGCCACCGAGAGCAGCTTCTTGCGCTGCTTGATGACCTCGGAGACGCCCGTCATGGTGCCGCCGGTGCCCACGCCCGCGACGAACACATCGATCGAGCCTTCGGTGTCGCGCCAGATTTCCTCGGCCGTGGTGGCGCGGTGGATGGCGGGATTGGCGGGATTGTCAAATTGCTGGGGCATGAAGCCCTTGTCGCCGTGCTGGGCGAGAATCTGGCCGGCGCGCTCGATGGCACCCTTCATGCCGCCGGGCCCGGGCGTCAGCACGATGTCCGCGCCCAACATGCGCAGGAGCACGCGGCGCTCCATCGACATCGTCTCGGGCATCGTCAGGATAATCTTATAACCCTTGGACGCCGCGACAAATGCCAGCGCGATGCCGGTGTTGCCGGAAGTCGGCTCGATGATGGTCATGCCGGGCTTGAGACGCCCGTCCTTTTCGGCGGCCTCAATCATGGCTTTGCCGATGCGGTCCTTGACGCTCGAGAGCGGGTTGAAAAACTCGCATTTGACGATGACTTCGCCCGGCAGTCCGGCCGAAAGTTTGTTGAGGCGCACCAACGGCGTGTTGCCGACGGTGGCGACGATGTTCGGGTAGATGTTCATGGGAGGAAGAAGTGTTTACAAAGTGCTTTAGTGCTTAGTTTCTAGTTCTTAGTGTTGTTCTCGAAAGAGGAGGGTTATGTTGTGTATCTTAGGTTAGATAGTCAAGATATCAAACCAGAGCCTATTCTCACCGGCAAGCGAATTTTTCACCAAATTAGCGATTGTGCAAAGATCCCCACACATGCTTCGCCTTGTCGGCCAGGGTAGTGCGGGCGAGGGCGACGGCGGCCTGCCGGGCTTCGAGGTTTTCGTTCGCAATCGCCGCGAGGTCGTCGAGGTTGTACAGGAAAACATTGGGCAGCCCGCCCGCTCCGGCGGCCACATTGCGCGGCATCGCCAGGTCGATCACGAACAGCGGAATGCCGGCCCGGGAGTGCGCCGCGGCGGCGAGTTGCTCATGCGTAAGAATCGGTTTTTCCGACGACAGCGCGCACAGGACGATGTCGGCCGTCGGCAGCAAGGCGGGCAGGCGGGTGAGTTCGACGGCCACGCCCTCATGCGGCGCCGCCAGCTCCTGGGCATGGGCGAGGGTGCGGCTAACAATAGTCACCGAGCGGGCGCCGCGGCTGCGCAGGGCCGTGAGCGCGCTTTGGCCGACTTCGCCCGCGCCGACGAGCAGCAAATGGCTTTTCGCCAAATCGCCAAAAATTCGCGTGGCCAATTCGACTGCCACGGAGCCCACACTCACCGCGCCGCGGCCGATGCCGGTGTGTGTGCGCGCCCATTTCGCGGCCTGAAAACTTTTTTGAAAGACGCGGTTGAGCACGGGCCCCGCCGCGCCCCGGCGCAGAGCCTCGTCGTAAGATTCCTTCACCTGCCCGAAAATCTCCGTTTCGCCGATCATCTGCGAATCGAGTCCCGCCGCGACATCAAATACATGCGAGATGACCTCCTCGCGCTCCTTCCAAAAACTGACGCGCTGCAACTCGCCGGGATCCATGAGGTGAAAGTGTCCCAGATGCGCCAGCAATTTCTCGCGCAACGGCGCGGCTTCCGCAGTGGAACCCGCCACGCCGTAAAGTTCCACGCGGTTGCAAGTGTTCAGCACCAAACACTCCGGGAGCGCCAGCCCGGTCTGCGCGCGCAGGAGTTCGTACACCGCATCCACGCGTTCCGGCGACAACGCCAGGCGTTCGCGCACCTCCAGCGGGGCGGTACGATGCGTACTGCCGAGCAGAAAGAGGTCGGGGCCGGAAGACATGGAAAAGAGAAGGATAAACGATGCAGGCTAAATGCTAAACGAAGGCCGGGATTTGGCCGGGGTCAGGTAGATGGGGTATTTATCAATTAGCATTTAGAATTTATCATTTGGAAGAATTCGCCGGCGCAGGTGGCGAAGCAGTCGTCGTCGCGGGCGCCATGTGCCCCGCCCGCGCCACCGGCCAGAGCGAAAACATCGCGAGCGCAAACAGAGCCACGCAGCTCCACGCATACGGCCCGGCCACGAGCGTTTTCCGCCAGCGCAGCCAGCCGACAAAAAGATAGCCGGCCCAGACCGCAATCGTCACCGCCAGCTTGCCAATGCTCACGACTCCAGGTCGTCCAAACCAATCCAGCGCGCCGAGCGCGACCGCGAAACTGAGCGCCCACACCCCGACCACGAGGAGTTGCCGGTTGAGAGCGTCCAATTCCGTCAGCGAGGGCAGCAGACGAAAAATGCCGATGAAGCGTTTGCGTTCAAGCCCGTGCCGCTGGATGAGGTACATGAGCGCCGTGATGGCGAGCAGGCCAAACACGCCGTAGCTGAACAACGCCAGCGCAATGTGAAATTCAATCCACGGGTTGTCGGCATTCGTCAGCGCCGTCGACGGATGCGCCGCACCTGGCAGCAGCAACGAGCATAAGCCGATCAAGCCCGCAAAGCCCGCTGTGAAAAGACCCAGCAATTTTAACCCGAGCGTCAGGCGCAGCACGAGCAGGAGGAAAATGGTCACCCACGTGAGCGCCTGCAGCAGTTCAAAGCCGTTGCTGATGGGCAGCGAGTGGGCTTCGAGCCCGCGCAGGTACAGCCCCGCGCTTTGCGCAATAAAACCCGCGAGAATGAACGAATAGAACACCGGCCGGCCGTGTTCGCGCCCGCGCAGGGTCGCCACCAAGGCATAGCCAAAAGCCAGGACGTACAGGACGACCCCGGTCAGCAACAGGTCCCACGAGGAGTTGGCGGGCATGGCGCGTGTTTGGCGGAACACAATAAATTAACGACTCGCCCCCGCGCGCTCAAGCGGAATAGAGAGGAGACAAAATTCTTCTCATGCCCACTTGGAACAGCGAACAATACTTGCGGTTTGCCGAGGAACGCACCCAGCCCGCGCGGGATTTGGCCGCGCGCATTGCCACAGCATCACCGCAGCGCGTGCTGGATCTCGGTTGCGGCCCGGGTAATAGCACGGAAGTGGTCGCCCGGCGCTGGCCATCCGCGCAACTCGAGGGCTTGGACAGTTCGCCGGACATGATTGCCGCCGCGCGCAAAGCCCATCCGGAATGGTCGTGGCAACAGGGCGACATCGCCACCTGGGTCACATCCCAGACTTATGACGTGATATTTTCCAATGCCGCCCTGCAATGGGTGCCGGACCACGCACGCGTTTTGCCGCGCCTGCTCGCGCAAGCCACGCCGGGCGGGGCGCTCGCCGTCCAAATGCCGGGAAATTTCGACGCCCCGGCGCACACGTTGATGCGTGAACTGGGCGCGTCGCCCGCCTGGAAGAAATATTTCCGCGATCAAGTGCGCGAGTGGCACGTCGAAAGCCCGGCCTTTTACTACGACGTGCTGGCGCCGCAGGTGGCGCGCCTGGATATTTGGACCACCGACTACCTCCACCTCATGCCCAATGCGGAAGGCATTGTGGAATGGTATCGCGGCACCGGCCTGCGCCCGTGGCTGGATGCACTGCCCGACGAAGCCGCACGCACACAGTTCACCGCCGGCTATCTCGCCCTCTTGCAAAAAGCCTATCCGCCCCAGCGCGACGGCCGGGTGCTCTTTCCTTTCCGTCGCCTGTTCTTTGTGGCATATCGATGAAGCAGTGTTTTGCAGTGTCCTGAGCTTGGTCATGAAAAACCCCTCTCCCTGTCTTTTGCTACTGCTGGTCTCCAGCGCACTGGCCTTCTGGCCCAGAGTCGTCCATGGCGCTGACATTGTCGGTCGCATCACGCTGCTTACCTCGCGACCCGGCCGACTGCCGTCGGCGTCCGTCTTGATTGAGGGCCCCAAAATGTCGTCGACACAAATCGACAAAGCGTTGGTCACCGTGGGCACCGACACCAAGATTTTCCGCCGCGCGCTCGTGCAGGGCAATGTCACTTCCCTCCCGGCCAAACTCACGGATTTGCAAATGGGCCAGATGGTGGAGGCCACGTTCGCGGGGCCGGTGGCCATGTCCTACCCGGTGCAGGCGAGCGCGAGTGAAATAGTCATTTTGGACCAAGGGCTGGCCGATACCGGCAGCGCTGCGGTCATGCCTGTTTTCCCTGTCATCAAAGAGGGCGAGACCGTGACGCTCACCGGCAAAGTGCAAGGCGGAGTCATGGCCCTCGGCGGGGAGACGACCGGCTGGCTCATGCCGTATATTTCCGCGCAAGGGCCCAAAACCATTGAAGTCGATTTCACCACCGCGACGGGCGACAAGCCCCTCAACGGCCAGGAGTTCAAAGTCACCGGAAAGATTGTTCTAAAATCGTACGTCGAACGCGGCCCGACGCTGATCCTCCTGGCGACGAAAGTGGAAAAGGCCAGCGCTTCCGCGGCCGCAACGACCGGAAACATCACGGCCACACCCAACGCGCCCGCCGCCGTTCCCACCGGCACCGCTAATTCGCCTTACGCTCCGAAATAACCGCCGGATTCTTGTCGCTGGGTGGCGTCAGACTGCGGGCCAGCCCGAGCCATTCCTCGGCCTTAGGCGTCGTCTTGGCCAAGGGTGCTGTTAGTTGAATAAAATCAACCAATTGATCCGGCAATAAATGGCGCACGGCTTTTTCATCGGCCTCGGCCAGGCAGAGCTTGAGTTGGTCGGTGGCGGATGCTTGATTTGCGTCGGCCAGCGCGGACGCCAAATTCACGCGATCATCGAAGGCTAGGGAGCCCGCCTGATCGAGCTGGGCGTTGATGGTTTTTATGGTTTCCTGGAAGAGCCCGGTCTGCCCCGCCCGTTGCTGCGCGCAAGCCTGGGCCGCCAGCGCGGGCAGGTAATTGGGCTCCAGCGCGAGGGCTTGCTGAATTTCCTTTTCCGCCTTTTCTATTTTCCCGGTCGCCCAGAGATATTCAGCCGTATGGACGTGGCCCAGCGTCGGGGAATTATTGGGGATGACTTCAAGAATCAGCACGAATTGATTTTTTAAATCGGGATTGTCCTTGGGCAGAGTGAAGGGAATCGGTCGCAGCCAGGGCGGGAAATTGCCAGTGGTGAGGATGTCCAGCAGAAAGGCTGGCTGGGGAGCCGCGTCGGTCACTCGCAAGCCGTGGGCGAGCTTGGCATATTCCGCAGCAAATGCGTCCCACGAGAACACCACTAAATCTGTAACCCCATATTTTTCAATCAGGGCCCCGGCTTTTGCCGGCGTCTCGGCGCCGTAAATCGCCGCCGCGGCCTTCATCCCGGCGGCATTTTCGAGCCCATAAGACCCGAGCCCGTCAAATCCCCCAAAGTACATCATCCACGTGGTGACCGTCGGGCCGCTGACAATCAGGCCGGTCTGCGCGCCCAAACGTTGGCGAATGCGCCACGAGGCATCGCGAGTGACGACCTGCGCGAGATCCAGGGCATTTGTTGGCGCCACAAAACCCTGCTTGAACTTATAGGCGATCGTAAAGACGGGGTAGGGCAGCACTACCAGACAGGCAAAAACACCCGCACCCATTTTCGTCCACCACGGCCAGCGAATATCCGGCCGGGCGCGCGTAACGATAAGCGCCAGCACGGTCAATCCCGGCAGCCATAAGGCGCAATCCAAACCAAGCCAGAGGATTTCCGTCAAAGCCAGGCCAAAAACCAGCAGACCGGGGATGAGCACCATCGCCAGCACCGCCTTCCAGGGGCGAAGCAGCTTGCGGGAAAAAAACAGCGCCAGCATCGGCAGGGCGATCAACGGCAAAATATTAATGCCCGCCAAAGCCTCGGTTACACTCAGGTACGAGATTTGTTTCAACAGCGGGCGGGCTTCAATGATATAGTCGCGCCATAACGACTGTATAAAGGCGTCCCCCAAAAGCCATTCATACTTGCCCAAGGCGAGGGCGACGGCGGGAAAAAGGCCGACGAGGGCCATATCCATACAAAGTCGCAGCACTTCCGGTCTCGCCGATCCCGGCCCCTGACCCAGTCGTCCACGATTGAGCCAACGGCACAAGCGGGTGAGTAAATCGCCCGAACCAACCCACGCCAGAGCGTGTAAAGTCACCTCGACGCGTTGATCAAAATTTGAAGGGGCATAATCGAGAAAGTAACAGAGCAAGCTGGTAACGGCGCCGGTCCAGCCCCAAAGCCGCCAAAGGGTTGGATCGGTTCGCCACGGGGATTTTTCACTCAGCCCGCGCCCATACCAACCCGTGCCGACGATCCCGCCCAGGCCCAGGCCCAAAAGCACCGGCAGCGCTGAGGTGCGCTGCGCACTCACCCACAAACCAATGCCGCCCGCCACGGCCGAGGCGACGAACCAGCGCCGCGCTTGCATTCGCTCGGGCAGCCAAGTCCATAGAGCCTTTTCCTGGGAACCCAGTCGTGCGGAGTAAGTTGGATTTCGCAACCAGCCCGCACCGCCGAGCAAAAGGCATAGAATCGTCAGCATGTCGCACGTGGCAATGAGTCCGGGCGCATCAAAGTAACCCGTGGTGTAGAATTCATACAGCGGGTAAACAGTCACGCCGCCCAAGGCGAATAATGCCGCCGCCCAGGGGCCGAAACGCTTGGCCAATATGGGGGTGAAAACCAGCAGCAACAGTCCCAACAAGGTGGTGTTCGCATAAGGCGCAATAAGCGCGATGCCAAGGGCCGGCGGTTGGTGGGTGACTTTTCCATAGATCCAGGCCGCCCCCAGGACGGGCCAGTGCATCGAGGAACTCCACGCCTGCCGGGGTAGGCCACTGGACGTGTCGTTTCCCGAGGTGCGCGGACCTTCGCCGCGCAGGTCCGCCAGCATTTCCTCGGTCTGCATGATCCAGTGATAGCCTTGGCTACTCATCGCCGGCAGAACCAACTTATGCTGATTGAAGGCATATCCGGTCAATGAATTCGCGTCTTCGGCGAGAATCGGGCTCTCGAGCAAAATGGTATCGGTGGCTTGCATGATGCCCAGTCCGCGCGAGAGACTGTCCGTCGAGAGGAACAGCAGGGCCAGGAGCAGGGCCGTCGGCCAGAGGAAACGCAAATATCCAGTGACAGGCTCGCTTGAAGCCGGAGACGGAACGGCGTTCATGGGTTCGCCCTCCGCGATAGTCTCCACCGCGGTCTTTATCTCGCTGGCCTGCTGATAGCGCTGGGCGGGTGCTTTTTCCAGCGTCCGCATGACCACATCATCCAGCCGCGCGTCGAGCGGCACGAGTTGCGAAGGATGGGCGAATTTCCCGAGCGGGAGCTCGCCCGTGAGCATTTCATAAAAAACCACGCCCAGAGAATAAATGTCGGCGCGATGATCCACCTCCGCCGGGCGCTCCACCTGCTCGGGCGCCATGTAGTGCGGAGTGCCCATGACCTGGCCCGCTTCAGTGATGGCCGATTGGGGGCCGTCGGATGATCCAAATATTTTGGCCAAACCAAAATCGGCAATCTTAACGCGCCCCTTTTTATCCAAGAGGATGTTCTCGGGTTTGATGTCGCGGTGAACCACGCCGTCGTCATGCGCAAATTGCAACGCGGCACAGATTTGCGGAATGATTTGCAGCGCCTCGCGCGGCGCGAGTTTTCCCGCGCGCTCGATTTGCCGCAGGTTGGCCCCGTCCACATACTCCATCAGAAAGTAATGATAAGCACCGGTGTGGCCAAAATCATAAATGGCGACGATGTTCGGGTGACTCAGCCGGGCCAGCGCCCGGGCTTCCCGGGCAAACCGCTCGGCAAAACCCGGATCATCCGGCACTTGCGTCGGAAGGATTTTTAGGGCGACAAAACGCTCCAACGCCGGTTGGCGCGCCCGGTATACTGCGCCCATGCCGCCTTGGCCAATGAGCTCTAGAATTTGCAATTGCGGGAAGAGTCCGGCCAGCTCGGCCGGGGCGGGCGGCACAAACGCATTCTTGCTGCCCGCGGCGGGCGCGGCACCTTCGGTTGCGGGGCCGGTCGGAAAGCCCGCTTGCAAGAGGCACGCCGGGCACAGACCTTGGGCATGTTGCAAAGCGAGTGGGCGACCGCAGCGGGGACAAGTGTTTGGGGAATCCATTGTTGGCCTTTCCTCCTACTATGCCAAAGAGCGGCAAAGGTTACATCCATTGGAGAATAAGGCCTTGTTGGCCAAAACCGAGTCTCCGCTTAATCCCCCGACAAACTGGCAAAAAGGTGCCGCATTTCCTCGTCGGTGTCCGCCTGGCCGGCCACGGTCTGGGAAATTTCCACCCTCAGCATCTCCCGATAGCGCTTGCGCAAGCGGTGCACCGCGACTTTGACCGCACCCTCCGTCCATTGCAAACGAGCGGCCAGTTCAGCATAAGGCTGCGCCTCTCGCGCGCCCATCAAGGTCTCGCGCAATACCGCAAAGCTGCCGGCTTTGCCCTCGCTAAGGTGCTCCTGTTCCAGCCGTCCCAGGACTGCGTCCAAAAGGGTGAGCGCCCACTGCCGATCGAACAATTTATCGGGCGAAGCCGAATCCGCCGGCTCGGTGGCATAACGTTGTTCGGCGGCCGACAGATCGAGCGAAAAAATCTCTTGCGCGCCGCCGCGTTTTTGCGCGCGGGCGCGGCGACGGTCGCCCGCGAGCAAATTCTTCATCACCGTCAGCATAAACGAGCGAAAACGCCCTCGTGCCGGATCCGCGCGGGCCAGGAACTGGCGTTCAATCAATTGCTCGAACAACGTCTGCGTCAAATCCTGCGCCTCCGCCGGGGCCAGGTTTTGCCGCCGGGCGTAGGCGTACAGCGGATACCAGTAGGTTCTGCACAACCTGGCCAGTGCGGCCTGCGCCCGCTCCGTATCATTGCGCCCGGCCAGCAGGACGACTGACCAATGGGTGGTGGCAAACGCCTCGCGCCTCGACTCCTTCCCGAGTGAAGAATGGGACGATGGGGTAGAACAAGACGCACTCACAAGGCCCACGCTTAGGCGCACGCTTCAGCCGCCGCAAGGGAATTGTAACCGGTGAATTTTATGCACGCAGAGTCGCCCCACCTTCACGGCCGGTACATATTGCCAAAATATTCGTTGCCGATCTTGGTCATGAAGCCGCGTTCGTTGAGCAACACGAGCGTCTGGTTGATGGGGTGGCGCAGCGGGCTGTCCTTCTTCACCGCAAACCCGTAGTCATGGCGTTCAAAGATCGGGCCGACCTCGGTGATGGGTAATTCCGGGTGGCTCTTGTCGTAATATTGCAATTCCGCGGCATCATCCACGATGGCTTGTATCTGGCCGGCCACCAGCGCCTTCGCCGCCGCGGCGATATTCGGATAGGAGGTCTCGTCGAGATGGTTCTCAATCGCGTACTGCTCGCCCAAACCGCCGGCGAGCACCCCCACGGGCTTGCCTGGCAAATCCTCCGGGCCATCGATGTGCCCGGCCAGCTTTTCCACCGTCATCGTGGTGGTGATGGTCGACGTCACAAACGCCACCATCAAGACTCCGAAGATGGTCCAAAACACCATGGCCATGCGTCCGATCGTCCCCGGGAAACCCTTGTAATTGGACTTGCCGGTCAGTGTGAGCGTGGAGACCAAATAAAAAGCCTCGGCCAGGCCCTCATGCCAGACCTTGGGAAAGGTCGGGTTGTGTTTCCGCTCGAAAAAAGCCACCACCAGGGTGAGCAGCACCACCGCCAAAAAGGCGCCCTGCAACACGCGCATGTGGAGTAGTTGCCCGATGTTCTCCACCACCCACCGCCACGTATGCGGACGGGCATCCGTGATCATGATTTGAAAACCGCCGCGAAAAAACGGATGCGAAAAATCCACCTCTTCGAGCCGTGAACTGGTGATGCTGGTGTCGCTCACCAAGACGTCGTACTGGCCGCTCTTCACCGCCTCGAGGCCCGCGCGGATGGAGGGCAGGCTCGTGTAAGTGAAGGTCCACTTGTTGAGATTCGCAATCTCCTGCCACAATTCGACGCTGAAGCCGGCGGGCACCCCTTTCTCATCCACCATAAACGGCGGATGCTCCACGACGGCGACGTTCAGGTGCTGGGGCGTCGGCGCCGGCGGAATCTCGCTGGCCGTCGCGCCCGCTGGCGGCTCAGTGGCCGTCTGGGCCAGCACAACATTGCCGGTGAATAATGCCAGGGCTGCAAACAGCCAGCGGCGGGTGCGGGCGAGGGACGGGTGCATCATTGCAAAAGCAGGAGGAGGAAGCGCGAGTTTAGCAAGACCGGGCCTTACGTCAATTGCCAGCGCGGCAGGCTGGGGCGGGGTGTGGCCTGCAACCAGGTGCGGATTTTGTCGCCCAAGAAACCCAGCCACGCCGGATGCTCGTTCAAGCAGGGAATCAATTTGAACGACGTGCCGCCGGCGTGCAGGAAGGATTCCCGTCCGCGCTCGGCCACTTCCTCCAGCGTTTCCAGGCAATCACTCACGAACGCCGGGCACAAGACGAGCAGTCGTTTGACCCCTTCGCCCGGCAAGGCTTCCAGGCGGTGATCCGTATAGGGCGTCAGCCAGGGCTCGTTGGTCAGGCGGCTCTGGAACGAGATTTCAAATTTGTCGCGCGACACGCCCAGGCGCTCGACCACGAGTTCCGTCGCGCGCAGGCACTGGTGGCGGTAGCACGTCGCGTGGGCCGGGTGGCAGCCTTCGCAACAATCCGGCCGGCTCAGGCAATGCGCGTGCGAGGGGTCGCTCACGCGCATGTGGCGGTAAGGCAAGCCGTGGTAGGAAAAAAGTATTTTGTCATAACCCTCGGCCAAGTAGGGTTGGACGGATTCAGCCAATGCCGCGAGGTAAGCGGGGTCGTCGTAGAACGGCGGCAGGGTTTCCACCGGAACCTCAGGCAGGCGCGCCGCCAGTTCCTTTTCCGCCTGCACGACGGCGGTTTCGTAGCTCGACATTGCGTAATGCGGGTACAACGGAATGAGAAAAATGCGCGAGACGCCCGCCTGCTTCAATTCCTCCACCACGCGCGGGATGGAGGGCTCGCCGTACCGCATGGCGAGGGCGATGCGTGCGGACGAACCGAGGTCCGCCTGCACCTTCTCGCGCACGTTTCGACTCGTGACCAAGAGGGGAGAGCCTGCGGGTGTCCAAATGGTCGCGTAAGCGGCAGCCGTTTTTGCCGGGCGAAAGGGCAGGATGAATAAATTGAGCACCAGCCAGCGCCGCGGTGCCGCGGTGTCGAGCACCCGCTCATCCCATAAAAATTCGCGCAAATAGCGCCGCACATCCGGCACGGAGGGAGACTCCGGCGAACCAAGGTTAAGGAGCAAAACGGCGGGCTGGCTCATGGTAAAAAGACGATTCAAAGCCATTAGCCGGCGGAAAGCGACTGGTTTAACGCCTGCGTCGCCGCCAGCCGGCCATTTTCCAGGCATTGCGTGACCGATACGCCGCCGCGGTAACTGCCCGCCAGCGCCAGGCCCGGCCACGCGCGTTCCGCCGCCTGCAGCGCCGCAAGCACCTGGTCGTGCTTAAAGCCATATTGGGGAATTGAACGCGGCCAGCGGATGATGCGCTGGTACGACGGCGCACCCCGCGCCCCGAGCAGTTTCTCGAGGTCGCCCTGCACCAAGTGCAGCAGGCCCTCGTCCCGCATGGTGGCAAATTCCGGCCACCGCGCCCCGCCGACAAAGGTCGTCAGGGTGACATGGCCCGCTGGCGCGCGCCCGGGGAAAAGCGAACTGGTGAACAACGTTCCTAAAATATGATACGGTTCCACCGAGGGTAGCAGCACGCCAAAACCATCCAGGGCATGGCGCACTTGCTCCCGTGCGTAGCCGAACACGACCGCGGCCAGCGGCGGATGCTCGACGGCGCTTAACGGCGCCAACGCTTCGAGCAGTTTCTCCGGCAACGGCATCTGCCCAACGGCATGGGCGGGTACTGCCACGACCACAGCATCAAAGTCCTCCTGCGTCTTGCCGGCCGGCGCCTCCCACGCCGCCGTCCAGTGGCCATTTTCGGCGCGCGTCAGGGACGAAAGTTTCGCTCCGGGTATAATGCACGGTTCGCCCAGTTGCGCCGCGAGTGCGCGCGGCAGGGCCACCATGCCTTCACGAAAGGAAATCGAGCGCGACGGAAAACGTTTGGCGCCTACCTGGCGGCGCCTCCACAGCAGCTTCAACGCCGCCCGGCCCAGCGAACCGTGCGTGTCTTCCAACGCCTTCAACCGTGGAAACGCATGGCGCAAAACCAGTTGGTCGGGCGGCGCCGCGTAAACCCCGCCCGTAAACGGCTCGACCGCGTACGCCAGCACTTCCGGGCCCAGCCGCCGCCGCACAAAATCCGCCACGGATTCGTCGCCCGCCGTCGCCGGCGACCGCGTGGGAATCCAGGGTTCGCGCAGCACGCGCCATTTCGCTCCGGCGCTCAAGAGCGGGGTGGAGAAAAATTGCCACGGACTGAGCGGCACCGGCACCAGTCGCCCCGCCCGCACCACAAAGCGGTTGCGCGCGTCGGGGTTGGCCTCGCAAATCTCCGGCCCGAGGCCGAGCGCCTCCAGCATTTCCTTTTGCGCGGGCGTGGAAAGTTGCAGGGAGTTGGGGCCGGCCTCGGCCAGGTAGCCGTTTTCCCGAAATGTTTGCACGACCCCACCCACTTGCGGTCCGCTCTCCAACAGCCGGACATCCACCGCCGCGCGCCGGGCGTGCCAGGCTGCGCTCAGGCCCGTGAGACCACCGCCGATGACAAGCAGGCGTTTCATGCCCGGGCCGCCGGGCCGAAGCCGACGACGGTTTCCACGAGGGCGGCGACGCTCTCGACCCGCGCCGCCGGCGTGAGGCCGTGTCCGAGATTGACGATATGACCGGGCCCGTCGAGCGAGCGGAGGAGGGCCCGGGTGGCGGCGCGCACCGCCTCCGGTTCGCCTTCGAGCAAAAGCGGATCGAGATTACCCTGTGTGGCCACCTCGCAATGTTCGGCGCGAAAAGCATTCAAATCCACGCTCGTATCGAGGCTCAGGACGCGCGCGCCCGTCGCCGCCAGATCTTCGCCAAAGCCCGCCATACCCTTGGCGAAGAGAATCACGGGGGCCTTCGCTGGCAGGGCCGCAATGATATCCGTTATCCAGCGTAACGACCAATCCTGGTAGTACGCATCGGGGCAGCGCGCGCCCCACGAGTCGAAAATCTGCACGGCATCGGCGCCGGCGGCCAATTGGAGCCGCAGCGACGCCGTCACCGCTTCCGTGATAATTTCCATCAATTCACCGAAAAGCACCGGCTCCGTTTCCGCGAGCGTGTAGATGGCCGCGGGCTCGGCCGGCGCGCCGCCCTCGACCATGTAGGCGGCCAGCGTCCAGGGTGCGCCCGCAAAGCCCAGCAGCGCGGTGTCCGGCCCCAGCTCCCGGCGCAACTTCCGCAGCGCCTGCGCCTGGTAATCGAGCTTTTCCGCCACGGCCTCGGGGCGCAGCAGGCGGATGCGCTCCGGGGAATTGAGCGGGAAATCCATCGCGATGCCGCCTTCTTCCTTAAAGCGGTACGGCTGGCCCAGTGCCTCGGGCACCACCAAAATATCACTGAACAATATCGCGGCATCCAGCGGAAAGCGGTGCAACGGTTGCAATGTCACCTCCGCGGCGAGCTCCGGCGTCTTGACCATGGTCAAGAATCCATGCTTTTCCTTCAGCGCCCGATACTCGGGCAGATAGCGCCCGGCCTGGCGCATCACCCACACCGGCGGACGGTCCACCGGCGAGCGGTCACAAGCGGCGAGTAAACGTTGGCGCGCGGTCATGGTGCGTTTCTTAATTTATTTTTCGCCCAAGGGCGCTTCCTCCAGCCAATCGCGCGGTTTTAAATAAATGTCCACGAGCGCCGCTTCCGGGCTGCCCGGCTCGGCCTTCCAACCGTAGTCCCAGCGCACCAGCGGCGGCAGCGACATGAGAATGGACTCCACCCGCCCGCCGGACTGCAAACCAAAGAGCGTTCCGCGATCGTAGAGCAGGTTGAATTCAACATAGCGGCCCCGCCGATAGAGCTGAAACTGCCGCTCGCGCTCGCCGAACTTCGCCTCCTTGCGCCGCCGCAAAATCGTGGTGTACACGCGGGGAAAGGCGTCGCCGATGTCGCGCACCAGCCCAAAACTTTCGTCGAAGCCGCCCTCATGGTGGTCGTCAAAAAACAAGCCGCCAATCCCGCGCGCTTCCTGGCGGTGTTTTAAATAAAAATACTGGTCGCAGGTGGCCTTGAACTGGGCGTAAAGGTGGCCGCCATGCGGGGCACAAGCCGCTTGCGCGGCGCGATGCCACTCCACGGCGTCGTCCACAAATCCGTAATAGGGCGTCAAATCAAACCCGCCGCCAAACCACCAGGTGTCGCCCTGGCCCGGACGCTGCACCGCCATGAAACGCAAGTTCGCGTGCGTGGTGGGGCAATACGGATTGCGCGGATGAATCACGATGGAAACGCCCATCGCTCTAAAGGAATGCCCGGACAATTCGGGACGCGTGGCCGTGGCGGACGGCGGCAGGGCGGAGCCGCGCACATCGGAAAAATTCACCCCGGCTTTTTCCAAAACCTCGCCGTTGGCGCAGGCCCGTGACACACCGCCTCCGCCGTCCGGACGCTCCCAGGCATCCAGGCCAAAATGCGCCGAGGGATCCACCGCCCGCATCTGCTCGATGACCGACTCCTGCCAGTCCGTCAGCCAGGCGCGCACCAGATTTGCGTCGGGAGTGCTCATGAAAAATCAGGCGTTTATCCAAGCCACCACGGCCTCGGCGGCATCGGCCGCCGCTTTCGTAGTGTCGCCCGGCGTCAAGGGAAGGACAATGCGCCCGCAGGGCGCGTGAAAAACATGCAGGGTGTTGCCGGCCACGTGCGCGCCCGAGGCCGTCTGGCAACCGCCGCCCAGCGCCGCCAGCACGACGCGCTCGATGGTTACCGCCCGCGCCGTGTCCGCACATAAATAAGGTGCGAACGCGGGCACGTCTTCGACGCGGCATTCGAGCGCGACTGCACCCTGGCCCGCGGCGGGCGTCATGCGCTCCACCGGCATCGGTTCAAATTCCAATCCGTCCCAACCTTTGAGCCCGAGGCGCGCGAGCCCGGCGGCGGCGAGAAACGTGGCGTCGGCTTCGCCCGCGGCAATTTTTTTAAGCCGGGTCTCCACATTGCCGCGCAATTCGCGCCAGTCCACACCGGGCATCCACGCTTCCGCCTGCGCGCGGCGGCGCGGGCTGCCGGTGGCCACCGATTGCGGAGTTTTCAACTCCGCGCGCCGCACCAGCACATCGCGGGCGTCGGCGCGCGGCAGAAATCCCGCCAGCGCCAAACCTTCGGGCAAAGTCGTCGGCAAATCCTTCGCGCTATGCACCGCCAACCGCGCGCGCCCGTCGAGCAACGCCTCTTCCAATTCCCGGGTGAAAAGTCCTTTGCCGCCGTATTCAGGCAGCGACCAATCGCGCTGTTTGTCGCCAGTAGTGGTGATTTCGAGCAAATTCACCGCGACCCACAGCCCCGCCATCGCCGACAGCAAGTGCGTGCGGGCCAGTTCCGCCTGCCGCAAGGCGAGGGGACTGCGCCGGGTGGCCAGCACGAGGGGCGTGGAGCTGCGAACGAGCATGGGAAGGACGACGCGGGCCTGGCCGCGCTGGTTTTGTATTGAAAAACTGAGCTTACTAGTGGAGTGACATAAGCATGGCAACCGCGCAAACACCGTCCGCTGATTCCGTCCGTTCCGTCCGCTCCCAGCAAGGAATCATTTTTCTGACCCTTTTTCTCGATCTCGCCGGCTTTTCCCTGGTCTTCCCGCTTTTTCCGGCGATGTTGCAGTATTACCTGCCGGAAGCGGGCCACACGGGCTGGATGGCGGAAACCGTGCAATGGCTCAAGGGCCTCGGCACCGGTTCGTCGGCGCTCTCCGTCGAGGTGTTGTTCGGCGGCTTGCTGGGCTCGCTATATTCGGTGCTCCAATTTTTCTTTGCGCCGTTTTGGGGCCGGTTGTCGGACCGGGTGGGGCGGCGTAAAGTGCTGCTCGGCACCGTGGCGGGCACGGCCTTGAGTTACCTGCTCTGGATTTTCGCGGGCCAATTCTGGCTGCTCGTGCTCGCCCGCGCCTTGGGTGGCGTGATGAGCGGGAACGTCTCCGTGGGCTCCGCCGCCATCGCAGATGTCACCACCGTGGAGAAGCGTTCCAGCGGCATGGCGCTGGTCGGCATCGCCTTCGGGTTGGGCTTTATCATCGGCCCGGCCATGGGTGGCATCCTCTCGACCGTCAATTTGCTGAAAATGTATCCGGGCGGCAGCGCCATCGGTCTCAATCCCTTTTCCGCGTGCGCGCTGCTGTCCTTCGCGCTGGCCGTCCTCAATTACTTCTGGGTGCTCGCGCGGTTTCCCGAAACCCTGCCGCCGGAAAAGCGCGCCCAGGCCCTCGCCGCGTCGGCCGCCGAAACCGGCTGGGGCCGCGTGCAGGCGATTTTCCGGCCCGTCTCGACCGCCATCCGCCGCGCCAATCTGGTGAATCTTTTTTACACCGTGGCGTTCAGTGGCATGGAATTTACGCTCACCTTTCTGGCCGCGGAACGCCTCGGCTACACGCCGCGCGACATGGTGAAAATGTTTCTCTTCATGGGCTTTGTCTTGCTAATGGTGCAGGGCGGAATGCGGCGGCAAATCGCGAAAGTGGGCGAGCGGCAAGCGGCCATCTTCGGCCTGGCCTGCGGCGTGGTCGGCTTTCTGCTGCTCGCCTTCGCCACCAGCCTGACCTTGTTCTACGTCGGCATGGCGATTTTTTCGGTGAGTTCCGGGCTGGCGTCCATCTGTCTGCCGGCGCTGGTCTCCCTTTATAGCGATGCGCAATCGCAGGGGCGCAACCTCGGTTCCTCGCGCGCCGCCCAAGCGCTCGGCCGCGCCATCGGCCCGTTGCTGGCGGCCTTGATTTATTTCTATGCCGGACCGAAAGCGTCTTATTCATTTGGGGCCGTCGCGCTACTGCTGCCCATCTGGCTCGCGCTCGCTTTGCCGCCGCCGCAAAGAGGGTAAGACGAATTAGATTGTGTTTTGAAACCTCAAACAACCACGGATAACACGGATTGCACGGATAAGAATAATGAAATGATCGGCCTTATGCGGAAGCGAATCCGTGTTATCCGTGTCATCCGTGGTTCAGTTTTAATACAAAGTCTAGTGTGGATAAGCGCAGATTAGCGGTTAAATCTTCTCCGCTATTTCGCCGGCGCCCGCATGAGCGCGACGACTTTCTTATACTGAATCTCCATCATCCTGCTCATGACGGTGAATTCGCGCACTTGTTCCGGATTGGTGGAATTGTTCGCGGCAATGACCGCCAGATGCCAGCCGTAGCTCAGCGCTTCGGCCTGACTGAGTAAGAGGTCGAATTCGAAATCGGGCCCGGAGGACAACAACAACTCCTTGGTCTTCGTGCTGGCGATGGCATCCCGCGTCGCCTTTTCGCCGGCCGGCAGCGCCAGGGCCTTCAAATCCAGCGAGGGATCCGCCTTGGCCAAGGCTTGCAATTGCTTCTGATTTGCCTCCGCCGCCTGCGAAATATCCTTGATGAGCGCGTGCAACTCCGCCCGGTCTTCCTTGATGATCAGCAACATGCTGACGTTCTTTTCGTCATTCAAAAGCTGATCCAGCAAACTGACGGCATTGTTCCGCTCCTCCATTTTTTTCGCCGAGAGCGGCGAGTCCTGCGCCGGAATGGGCTGGGGGACGGTTTCGCATCCGCCCAGGCCTCCCGCCAGCAGGCAAAGGCTGATAACAAAAGGACGAGGCCAGCCGGTAGAGCGTTCCATGCCACCACTATACTCCATCATGCCCAAGTGGGAAATGGGCAATCCACCCACCATGGTACCCCACCGTAACTCCGTCTACCGCCGCCGGGGACCGAAACTGCGCATCGGAGCGCCGCGCGTCACAGGAGCATTGCGCAAACGATAAGTGATGCGGGCCTTGTTCAAATCGTACGGGCTCATCTCCATCTTCACCATGTCGCCCACGGTGATTTTGATAAAGTTCTTGCGCAGCTTGCCGGAGATGTGGGCCAGGACCTGGTGCTTGTTGGGCAATTCGACGCGAAACATGGTGCCGGGCAGCACGGTCACGATTTTGCCTTCGACTTCGATGGCGCCTTTGTTGTTTTCTTCGGTCATAGAGAGTGCAAGCGGAGCCCGCGGGGCGGGCCTAACGAGGCGAAAAGAATGCCGCTGGCCCGCCGGGCGCGTCAAGGCCCAATTCGGGGGCAAATCCGCCGTGTTATTATGGGCTTGGCTGCTTTAGTAACGCGAGGCTTTAGCCCGCGCCTGCTTTCATTCAAATGGTTCTCGGCGCGGGCTACAGCTCCGCGCTGCAAAGGGCCGCATCGTGACTTGCTCGCGGAGGCCGGGTGGTTCTCGTTCAAACCGGTTTGACGCGATGAGAGAAAAATGCGTCTGTCAGGCCATGGAACCCGCGTTGCGGCCGGCGCGCCCGTGCCCGTTTGAAAAGATGTTTCCCTCGCAGTTGCTGCGGGACGACGAGTTCTTCATGAAGCTCGCCTACAACCAGGCCATCGACGCCTGGCGGGCGGACGAGGTGCCCGTCGGCGCCATCATCGAATACGGCGGCGAAATCGTCGCCCAGGCCCACAACCTGGTGGACTCCACCGCCGACCCCACCGCGCACGCGGAAATGCTCGCGTTCACCCAGGCCGCCACCGCGCTGGGAGATTGGCGGCTCAACGGCGCGCGGCTGTTTGTGACGAAGGAGCCCTGCCCGATGTGCTCCGGCGCCGCCATCATGGCGCGCGTGAGCGAAGTCATTTACGCCGTCGCCGACCCGAAAATGGGCTGCCTCGGCGGCGCGGCCTCGGTGCACGAGCTGCCGAAATTAAATCATCACCTCAACGTCCGCGGCGGCGTGCTCGCCGCCGAGTGCCACACGCTCCTCAAGGCATATTTCGCAGAAAAACGGGAGGAGGACTAAAGAATTTTACCGCGGAGATCGCAGAGTACGCAGAAAAAACAGAGCGCCAGAATAAATCCTTTGAAATTTTCCCTGCGCTCTCTGCGAGCTCAGCGGTAAAACTTTTCCGGGCCTTGCCTAAAACTTCAGCCGGCAGTTATGCCGCGTCTTTTGCTCGGGCGTCAGCGGCGGTGGCTGGGCGAGGCGGACCGGAGAGCCGAGTTTGCCCATTTGCTCGGCTGCCGCGGCCCGCAGTGCGCGCCAGCGGTCCCAATCGTAATCCGGCGCGTGCGTCAAGTGATTGAGCAGGCTGCGCCATTCGAGATCGGCGCGCTCGATGTCACCCGGCCGGAGCGTTTCGTTGATGAATTCCTCGACCAGCGCGGGATTCGCCCGCACGCGTTGCAAAACTTCGGCCGCGCCATCACCGTACTCCGGCGGCACGCCTTGTTGCAAATAGCCCGCGCAGGTCATGCCCATGTACGTGAGCCGGCACAGGCTGCCGAGCCGCCCGCTGGATTGGCTGACCTCGGAGAAGCGGTGCCCTGCGCGCATGTTGGCCAGATCACGCACGATTTCGCTGACCAAATAATTTTCGTCCTCGAGCGCCGCTGCGATGGCCAGGCCCTCGCCGTGATTGAAGAAGCTGAAAATAATGCCGCGCCGTGTGGGCCGGGCCTGCGCATCGATGAGGCCGAGACGAAACCACGTTTCCGCCACGCTGGCCTCGGTGGCCGTCACCGTCATGCCGGCGAGTTCGGCGAAGTTCGCCGCCGGCGGCTCGATTTCGCGGCGCGGCGGGTTGAGCAGCGGCTTGCCCAGCGAATCCACCCGCGCCATGACCGACGCCTGCGAATAATCCAGCCGCGCCGAGATGAGCCCGTTGTGCTCGATGATTTCCGCAGGACGGCCGCCGCTGGTAAGTTGCGGGAGCAGCGGCAGCAATTCTTTTTCAAACGCATCCAGTTCCCAATAGCGCGGCGGATGCGGCGCTTGCGCGCGGGTCTGCCGCCAAAGTTGCGCGAGGCTCTTGTGCATCCATTTCACGAGCACGATTTTCGCGCGGCCTTCTTCTTTCGGAAAAACCGCGAGCGCCACTTGCCGGCCATAATGCGCCGCTTCGCCTTTCAAGCGGCAAAGATTGCCGACATTCACATTGGCCAGCGCTTGGGGAAACTTGAGCGCGGGTCGCCACGCGCCATCCTGAAACGCCAGCGCCTCGCCCAGTTTCGCCTTCATCTGCGGGCGGCGGCGCTCCCATTGTCCGACGGAATTCAAGATTTCCACAATCTTGGGCGCAACTTCCGCCGTAGATGCCCCATTGGTTTGCTTGGGCGGAGGCGTAGCGCGATGTCCATTCAGCGCCGTGACGGGATTGAAAGCAACAGGGTGGGGCGTGGAGAGAAAGGATTCGAGCCCCAGGCGCGGCGGCTCGTCAATGAACAACCGTTGTGCCAGCACAGACGCCGCCACCGCGGGCGATTCGCCGCGTTCGGCGGCATGGCGCATGACCGCCAGAAAACTTGGCCAGTCGAGCGGATTGGCCCGTTTGAGGTGCAACGGACGAGCTTCCGCCAGGCGCGGTTTAGCGGGCACGACGAGCACGTAACCGCGTTCGTCCAGGCCCCGCCGCCCCGCGCGGCCAAACATTTGCAACAATTCATCGGGGCGCACCTGGCGCTGTCCTCCCGAAGTGAAATACTCCCGATCTGTCACCAACACCGACTTCATCGAAAAATTAATGCCCGCGGCGAGCCCGGTCGTGGCGACCACCACGCGCAACTGCCCGGCCTTCGCCAGCGGCTCCACCAACGCCGCGCGTTGCAGGTAGCTCAGCCCGCTGTGGTGATACGCGATGCGATGCCGCAACAGGCGACCCAGGCGGTCGGTCGCCATGAGTTTTTGTTCCGCCGTGAGCGAGAGAAAGTCCAGCAACGGCAGCGCCGACGCCAGCTTGAAAGCCAGCTCCTCGGCGGCCCGGCGGCGCGGCGCGAACACCAAAATCGGCCCGAGGTCCGCCATCAAGGCCCGCGCAATCAAACGTGGCCAGAACCCCCGCACGCCCGACGGCACGCGGTCGGGCAGCGCCTCCAGTTCCAATTCATCGAGCGGCACGGGTCGTTCGGCGTGGTGCACCAGCACGGCGTCACGCCCGATGCGCCGCAGCCACTGCACCGCCTTGTCCGGGTTGGCCACGCTGCCGCTCAGCAGGAGCAGTTGCGTCTTGGGTCCGGCCATGGCCAGTATCAATTCATAATTAATGCCGCGGGTCGGGTCGGCCAGCATCTGGTATTCATCCACGACCAGCAGGTGCGGCCCAACGCCGCGCAGGAACCGGCCCTTCTGCGTCTCGAGCGTGGCGACGATCACCGGCGCGTCGAGATTCTCCGCCACGTCCCCCGTGGCGATGCCGACGTTCCAGCCCAGCGCGCGCCATTCGTACAATTTGTCATTCGCCAGCGCGCGGGTGGGGACGGTGAAGACCGCGGATTTCCGCCACCCCGCCTGCATCAACAGTTCGAAAATATAAGTTTTGCCCGCCCCCGTGGGCGCATGGACGACAACATCGCGTCCGGCGTGGAGGTGCCGCACAGCCTCCCGTTGCCAGAGATCGGGAATTTTGAGGGTGGTGTCGAGGTCTTCCACGTCAACTGCCAGTGCAGCGGCAAAATGAGGCAACGCGCGGCAAAACGCAAACTCAACCTCATGGGCGGACCTCATTTCCCTCGGTTGCCGTGACAAACTTTTGACAATGTGGCCCGCCATTAAAGGTGAAGCCGAAGGGTAAATTTGCCATACTTTGCCCATGGGCCAGGTCAGCACCCGCACACTGGCCGGAAGCCCGGCTTGCCCAATCCTGGCCCCCATGATAGTCTTTGCTTTCCCCTTTCCCCCGTGAAACGTCATCTGCTGGTGGTTTATTGGCTCGTGCTCCTGGTCTCGACCTTGGGCGTCGGCACGATTGCGTTTCAATTGCTCAACCGCGAACGCTCCCAGGTGCTCGAACGGCTCGACGACACCGCCCGCGGTCACGGGCAAATCATTGCCGACAATCTCGACTCCCTCGTGAGCGATGCCAAGGCCGGCCTGCTCGACGCCTTGGGCAAACTGCCCGACGCCAATTTGGAATTACAGTTGCGCGCCTGGAAACAAGACATCCCGCACGCCCGCGCCGTCGTGCTCTACCGGCCCGGCCGCGGTCTGGTGCTGCCCGCCGCCAACACCACCGAACGCGCCGAAATCGAGCCGTGGCTGCACGGGCCCAATGGCTGGGTTTGGGGTCCCGATGTCGTCCTCCTCCCGCAACAAAAAGCCGCCTATGCCAACGGGCGCGGCGGTTCGAATGCGGGCGCAGACCGCGGCGGGTCCGCCCAGAATCTCAGCCAAAATTCCGCCAACGGCGCGAACAGCAATTTAAACCAACTGAAAACCGACCGCGTGGAAGTGCGCAACCTGGCCAAGACCAGTCAGGGCACGATGACCATTTCCAGCAGCATCGTCGTCTCCAATTCCCAGAGCTCGATGGTCAACAACGTCGGCACGATGGTGACGACCAACCAGGCCGTCACACTGAACGCGCAGGGCATTTCGATGGAATTATCCACCCAGAATATCCGCAGTGGCGTGCCCCCGCCGGTCTTGCCCGGCGCGAATAATCTCGGGTTTCGGGACGGCACCCTCATCGTGACGAGCGGTGAACTCGTGCGCTCCGGCGCCGATGGCGGTATTTTGAACGGCACCATCTCCACCAACGCTGGCACTTACCGCGTGGACAACGGCGTGCTGACCGTCATCAGTGCCAACAATCTCGACCTGGCCAAGGGCGGCTTGCTGTCCCAAAGCCTCCCCGCCACGCTGCCCGACGCTGTCAGCGCCGCTTTGCCCGGGGACGCCGCGGGCCTGAATGTTTTTTCCATCGGCCAAAATTCCCTCGATGGCGGCCTGGAGGAACCGCAATCGGACTGGGTGCTGGCCGGACCCAAGGAAAATTCCCATTGGGTGGCGTGGTTGCGTCCCGCCGCCAGCAATCTCGTGCGCGGCGTCGAATTGAGCTGGGAGGGGCTGGCCTCGAAACTGCATAGCGCGTTTAGTGCGTTTCCCGACCACCTCGAGCCGGGCGAAGGCTTCGTTTTGCTGGATCCCGCCGGGCGGCCCTTCCTGACGCGGTTTGCCAATGGCCGCATGAGTTTTGGCCGGTTCGACAATCCCACGCCGACCGCCACCGCCCCGCGTCCGTCCAGTGTGCCACGCGTGGTTTTGCCCGTGGGTGACGAACTGCCGGGCTGGACCCTGGCGGTCTATCTCGACCCGGCCGGCGCCTTTTCCATGAACTTCGTCATGGCCAGCACCGTGCTCGTTGCGATGCTCATCATTTCCATGCTCCTGGGCGGCACCATGCTTCTGCGCCAGGCCCGCCGGCAAACCACCGACGCCGCCCGCAAAACCACCTTCGTCTCCAATGTCTCGCACGAGTTGAAGACTCCGCTCACCAGTATTCGCATGTACGCCGAATTGCTCGGCGAGGGCCGCACGCGTGACCCGGCCAAGCAGCGCAGTTACCTCGCCACCATCATCAGCGAAAGCCAGCGGCTCACCCGCCTCGTCAACAACGTCCTCGATTTCAGCCGCCTCGAACAGGGTCGCAGGAAATATCAAACGACGATGGAAGAACTGGGACCGCTGGTGGAGCAAATGCTGGAGACGCAGCGTCCGCGCATCGAGGAAGCCGGTTTCAAGCTGGATGCGCAACTGCCCGAGCACGGCCATTTGCATGTGCTGGCCGACCGCGACGCCGTGGAACAGGTTCTCCTCAATCTCGTCGACAACGCCCTCAAATATGCCGAGGAGGGCCACTGGCTCGGCGTGCGCGTCGAGCAGGACAAAAATCAGGCGCGCCTGATTGTGGAAGACCGCGGGCCGGGCGTGCCGCCGGATCACCGCCAGCGCATTTTTGAGATGTTTCACCGCGTGGACGACTCGCTCACCGCCCGCCAGCCGGGCTGCGGCCTCGGCCTGAGCATTGCCCGGCGGCTCTTGCGTGACCAGGGCGGTGATTTGCGCTACGAGCCCAATGAACCGCACGGCGCGCGCTTCGTCGCCACGCTGCCACTCGCGGTGGCCTCCGGCGTTTCCGCGGGCAATAATTAGCGCGGGGCCTGGCCGCGTTTTCGCCGTGCACTTGGCAGGCGGCCCGTTATTGTCCCGCCGCATGAGCCGCATTCGCGCCTTCGCTCCGGCCAAGCTTAATCTTTCCCTGGCCATCACCGGCCGGCGCAGCGACGGCTTTCACGAATTAATCAGCCTCGTGACTCAACTCGCACTGGGCGATGCGCTCGACGCCGAAATTCGCCCGAGCCTGACCGCCGATTCATTGGAGTGCGATCAACCCGGCGTGCCCGTGGACGCCTCGAATCTCGTGCTCAAGGCCGCCGTCGCGTATCGGCGTCGTGCGGGAGCCGCCGCGCCGCCACCCGTCCATTTCATTCTCCAAAAACAAACTCCTGCGGGCGCGGGATTGGGGGGTGGCAGTAGCGATGCCGCCGCCGCGCTGCGCTGTCTCAATGGCTTGGCGCAAAAACCCCTCGCGGCTTCCGAACTCCATGCGTGCGCGGCGGAAGTGGGCTCCGACGTCCCGTTATTTCTCACCGGAGAACCGGTCATCATGCGCGGTCGCGGTGAACAGGTGGAACTTTTGGGCGCAGCCGCTCGCGCCACCTTGCATGGGCGTGATGTGCTGGTCTTCAAACCCACCTTTGGCGTCGCGACCGCCTGGGCCTACAAGCGCCTGGCCGAACGCGCCCCCGCCTGCTATGTGTCCGCGGAAGAAGCGGAGAAAAAACTCGCCGTCTGGCAGGCATCGCCGTCGTGGGAAACCTTTCCCCTCGAAAATAATCTCGAACTGCCGGTCTTTGAAAAGTACGCGGCGCTACCGGTCTTGCTCGAAGAATTGCGCTCACGCTTCGGTTTGCGCTGCCAAATGAGTGGCAGCGGCAGCGCGTGTTTTGCCCTCCTGCTGCCCAACAGCCCACGCGCGGAAATTGAAAAGGTCATCCATGACGCCTGGGGCCCGGAAGCTTTTGTGCGGTCAACAACGCTGGCATAGCAGCATGCGCTATCCGTCTCATTTTCAAGACTAAGCGCAACGCGAACAATTGCCTGCTTGACTTCAGCACTGCGGATGGGCACAGTTAATAGTTTCCCCTTATTGCAGGGTGGAGCAGTCTGGTAGCTCGTCAGGCTCATAACCTGAAGGTCGCTGGTTCAAATCCAGCCCCTGCACCCACTGAAGGCCCGTCGGCTAATCCCCGGCGGGCCTTCGCCTTTTCCAGGCTACTTGATGCGCTCGGGCGCAATGTATTTCACGCCGCGAACCGTCGCGCGAAATTCCGTTTCCAGCAAATGCCGTGTGGACTCCGGCAGCCGGGCATAGGCTTCCTCCGGTGAAGGCGCGGCAGACGGAGCACTTGACTCTTCCGTCGCCACCTCGGCTTTGGGTGCACTCCGCGCTGGCGGCTCGCCTGTGACTGTTCTAGGCGCCTGCAAGTTACTCGCGGCCGTCCTCGACGACGGCCGCCCTTCTTCCACCACCGCGGTTTCCGCCACGGTCGCCGCGCGAACTTTAGCCGCGGGTGGCGTTTCCCGCAGGGGCGCCGGGTTTATTTTTTTTTGGCCGGCTTCCTGGGGGAGGCCGGCTGAAAGTTCCGTGAGGTCCTGGATAAGCGAATCGATGGCCCGTGTTCGCCCCTGTTCGGCGGCGCGTAACAGCAAAACCTCAAAATTCACTCGCTCATTCAGCCCCGTGCGCACCGCCTCTTCGCCCGCGTGCAGGGTTTCCAAAATACGCAAAAGGGTGTCGCCGCGCACGGAGACGCCGAGCTTCTCGGTCGCGCCGCTACCGCGCACCGCTTCTAAAAGCGCCTCGCGCACGAGCGCCTCCAAGTCGGCCAGTACGCGGTTCAAGTCGAGCCCGCCTTCGGCAAATTCCTCCACCTTCGCAATCAGCGCCGGGTAATCGCCCGCGGCCACGGCCTTGGCCAGGGCCAGGACTTGCGCCGCCGAGGCCAGTCCATAAACCTCGAGCACATTCTGATCCGTAATCTTCTGCCCGCAAAAGGAAATGAGCTGGTCCAATATGGATTGCGCGTCCCTCATGCCGCCCTGGGCCAGTCGCGCGATGGAATTCAGCGCCTCGGGGCTGACGGTGATTTTTTCCGCCTTGGCGATTTGCCCGAGTTTGGTGGCGATTTGCGTGTCCGGGATGGGCCGGAACTCAAACCGCTGGCAGCGGGAAATGATGGTCGGCGGAACCTTTTGCGCCTCCGTGGTCGCGAAGATGAATTTGACGTGCGGCGGCGGCTCCTCGAGCGTCTTCAGCAACGCGTTGAACGCGCCGGTCGAAAGCATGTGCACTTCGTCGATGACGTAAATGCGGTACTTCCCCTGCGTGGGCGTGTACTGGCATTCCTCGCGCAGGGCGCGGATGTTGTCCACGCTGTTGTTGGACGCGCCGTCGATTTCCTGCACGTCCATGCAACTGCCGTTCATGATGGCTTGCGCCAGCGCCGATTTGTCGTCCGGCTTGATGGAGGGCCCGCCCTCGGCGTTGATGGCCTTGGCCAGGATGCGGGCCGTCGTCGTCTTGCCCGTGCCGCGCGGCCCAACGAACAAATAAGCGTGGGCCAGGCGATTTTGCGTGATGGCGTTCTTGAGCGTGCGGACAATATGCTCCTGCCCGACGATTTCGTCGAACTGCTGGGGCCGCCAGCGGCGGGCGATGACTTGGTAACCTTCGGGCATGACAGCGGACGCGCCGAAGCCCGTCCATCCACAGTCGAACGTCCCCAAGCCCGCCTGAAAAGCAAAAACGGCGGTGGCGCGGTGATTTATTTTCCCGCAATTAGGCTTTGGGCGCGGCGGGCGGAGTCGGCTGGCTCTCCGGAAAGCCGACAAACACCCGCGGCCGGTGCAGGCAGGCGTGAATCAACTGCGCGTATTTCGGCTGCAGGCGCTCAATTACCTCGTGGCTCACCTCGGCGTCGAGCCATTCGCCGGTATGGTTGGTGACCAACTGCACGCGCGCCCAGGGGCCAGCGGAGAAAACGTGGTGCACCACCACCGGAATCGAGCCCGGAAACGGTTCACGCCTCAGCTCAATGTCGTGCGGGCGTACATACGTGACCGCCCCGGGCGGAACCAAGGGCTCATCCGCGGTCTGCGGCAAAGGCGTCTCGTAGAGCCGGTTCACATTGCCCAGAAATTCAAAGACAAACGGAGTCCCCGGATGGTCGTATACGTCCTGCGGCGGGCCGACTTGCTCGATTTTCGCGTTGTTCATCACCACGACCTCGTCGGCCAGTTCCAACGCCTCCTCTTGATCGTGCGTGACGAAGACCGTGGTCATGTGAATGCTCTCGTGAAATTGCCGCAGCCAGCGTCGCAGTTCCTTGCGCACCTTGGCATCAAGGGCACCGAAAGGCTCGTCCAACAAAAGCACCTTGGGCTCAGTGGCGAGGGCGCGGGCCAGGGCCACCCGCTGGCGCTGCCCGCCCGAAAGCTGTTTGGGATAACGTCCGCCGAGGCCCGGCAGTTTGACCAGTTCAAGCAGCTTGTTCACCCGGTCGGTGATTTCCCGGTTGTTGGGCCGCGTTGCCCGCGGGCGAATTCTCAGCCCAAAGGCCACATTTTCAAACACCGTCAAATGGCGGAACAGCGCGTAATGCTGAAAGACAAAGCCGACCCCGCGCTCACCCGGCGGGGTGTTCGTCACGTCCTCGCCGTGAAAACTCACGCGCCCGTTGCTGCCCGCGTCGGGAAATTCCAGCCCCGCGATGATGCGCAGCAACGTCGTCTTGCCGCTGCCCGAAGGGCCCAGCAAGGCGGTGAGGCCGCCCGTGGGCACCTTGAGCTCGAGGTTTTCCAGCGCGACGTATTGGCCGAAAGTCTTGCGTATGTTGACTGCGTGAATGCTCATGCGATTAATCCAATCGAGGTGGCGAGTCGTAGTGGTGGTGGAAAGGGGGCGGCGAAATCATGCGCCGAGTTAAAGGGCGGCTTTCGTGTGCGCGCGCCCGTGGCGCCACTCGATGAAGCTTTTCAGCGCGAGGGTGATCATGGCGAGAAAGGCCAGCAGCGAAGCGCAGGCGAAAGCCGCCGACATCTGGTAATCATTATAGAGCACTTCGATGTGCAGGGGCAGGGTGTTGGTCTTGCCGCGAATGTGGCCCGAGACCACCGACACCGCGCCGAATTCACCCATCGTGCGGGCGTTGCACAATATCACGCCGTAAAAGAGACCCCATTTGATGTTCGGCAGCGTCACGCGCCAGAATGTCTGCCAGCCATTTGCGCCCAGCGTGAGTGCGGCGTATTCCTCATCGTTGCCCTGCGCCTCCATCAACGGAATCAACTCCCGCGCGACAAAGGGGAAACTGACAAACAGCGTCGCCAGCACAATGCCCGGCACGGCGAAAATAACTTTGATGTCGTAGCCATTCAGCCAGCTTCCGAGCCACGGGTGGTCGCCCGCATTCATGTACGGCCCCCACCAGCCGCGCGCGCCGAAAATCAGCACGTAAATCAATCCCGCGATCACGGGGGAAACGGCGAAGGGCAAGTCCACCAGCGTCAGCAACAAACTCCGGCAAGGAAAACGGTATTTCGCAATCGCCCAGGCCGCCGCCACGCCGAAAATTGTATTCAGCGGCACGCAAATGACCGCCACGAACAGCGTCAATTTGATGGCCTCCCAGGCATCGTGGGTGCTCAGTGCATCGAAATAGAGCCCTACGCCCTTGCGGAACGCTTCGTAGAAAACCTCGGCGAGTGGCACAAAGAGAAACAGCACGAAGAACACCAGCGCGATGCCCGTGAGCAACCGCCGCACCCACGGGGGTTCAGTGGTGGATCGGCGCAAGGGCACGATCGGTCGGGCGCGTTTGACTAAAGAGGTGGCGGGGCCAGCCATGAAGTTTTAGGATTTAAGGGGAGGAGCCGGCGCGGGACTGCGCCCAACGCTGGAGCAGATTAATCACGAGCAGCATGCAGAAGGACGCCACCAGCAGGACCACGGCGATGGCGGTGGCTTGGGAGTATTTGTTCTGGTCGAGTTGCGCGTAAATTAGCAGCGGCGTAATCTCGGTCTTGTACGGCATGTTGCTCGCGATGAAGACAACCGAGCCGTATTCGCCCAGCGCGCGCGCAAACGCCAGCGCGAAGCCCGTAAGTAGCGGCGGCAGCAGGGCGGGGAACAACACGCGGGTGAAGGTCTGCCAGCGGCTCGCACCCAGCGTCGCCGAAACTTCCTCCAACTCCGGCTCCATGTCCTCCATCACCGGCTGCAGCGTGCGCACGACAAAGGGCAGGCCAATGAACGTCAGCGCCAGGAAAATGCCGAATGCCGTGTACGAAATTCGGATGCCTTCTTCGGGCAGCAAGGCGACGAGATTCGAGCCCTTGCTGTCGAGCCAATGGCGCAATTGCAGCGAATAATCATACAGCGGCCCGCCAATCCAGCCCTTGGGCGAGTAAATAGTTGTCAGCGCAATACCGGCAACTGCGGTAGGCAGCGCGAAGGGCAAATCCACCATCGCGTCAAAAATCTTCTTGCCGGGAAACTGATAGCGCGTGAGCACCCAGGCCGCGAGCAGGCCGAACACCGAATTCACCGACGCCGCCGCAAACGACGCCCCGAAGCTCAATTTATACGACGCGATGACGCGGGGGTTGCAGGTCGCCGCCACGAACTCGCTCCATGTCAGGCTGGAGGTCTTGAGGAAGGCCGCCGACAGCGGAATGAGGACGATCAACCCCAGATAGGTCAGCGAATAGCCCAGCGTCAGGCCAAAGCCGGGCAACACCGAACGAGCCTGCACCGGTGGGGCAGGAATTCGGCCGGGGATGGGCGTCGGCGGCGGAGAATGGATGATTTCGGTCATTTAGCCCGGAGGCGGCGTCATTAGATTCCGGCCTGGTAGCCTAGGAATCCGCGGTAAGCCTCCAAGATGGCCAGCAGGGCGTGTTGCCCTGCCTGCACCTGGAGACCGGCCGGAGCCGTCTGGGGGGTCTCAAAGATGATTTCAAATGGTGTGGGTTCAAGCTCAGAAGGCGGGGCCGAAAGGACGCCCTCGAAGCATTCCTGCACCAATCCGTTGCGGGCCTGGAACCCGTCGATCACATTCCGGGTGTCATGCGGCAGAAAGCGGGCGGCGGCGGTGAGGGCCGGGCGGGCGAGCGTTTCGCTGAACACCGGGCCGCGCACGTAGGCGTAGGCGCCCTCCGCCGTGTCATCGCTATGCAGCGAAACGAGCCCGTGAAAACGCCGCGTGATCAGCTCGTGCTCGAGCCACCACACTTCGGGAATCGTCGAGTCCTTCCAAAACGCGCGGTTCAAATCCACGCCGGAGGAGGACGTCCGCCGCTTTTGCGCAAAACCCGTGGGATTGCACACCGGATAGACATGCAACTGGTAACCCGTGGCCAGCGCGGGATTCTCGAGCAGCGTTTCCAGCAAGGCGATGAGGGACCACGCGCCCTCCGGCTCGTCGCCGTGGATGGCCCCAAATAAGCCCAGGCGCAAAAAATCACCCCCAGACGGCGGGCCGTTGAACACAAAATGCGGCACGAAATAGTCCCGCGCGTCCCACCGAAAATTCGGCGAGGGCATATACCGCAGGCGCGATGAGCGCCGGGCTTTTTCCACCAGTGGCGCTTCGAGGGCGCGAATCACCTCGGGCGAGGGCGCGCGCGGCGGCGACGGAGCCTGCGTGGCACGCGCCCAGGTTTTCACGGGTACTTCAAGAAGTGTGCTCATGGCCGCGAAGGTCAGATGTTGGCGCCGGTCGCTGCGGCCGTGCGGAAGTTGTTGAGGAAAACGCGCAGCGTATGCGCCACGGCTTGCACCGCCCACTCCAGCGGCGGCTCGGTCGGCACCAGCAGGGTCACCTCGAACGGGCGCATCCGCATATCGTCGGCCAGGGTGAGCGGACCGTTTTGCGCATGCAGCCCCTCGGGATGCGGCTCCCACGCAATCGGAAACTTGAAGGGCAGGTAACCGGCCTTGCTCGAGCCGCGCACCGGCTCGGCATGGAGGAAAGGCTCGCCCGGAGAAAATCCGCGCAGCCAGCCTTGCAATTCATTCACCTCGTCGGAGGAGCGAATCACAATCGAGCCGTGAAACTGCCGCGCGCGGGCTTCACGGGCCAGCAATTGCAATTCCGGCGCCTGCGAATTCGTCCAGTTCTGCTCCTCGAGCAGGTGGCCCGAACGGGTCCGGCGCGTGCCATCCGTCACGCCGCTGGGATTCAATAACGGGTAAAAAGCCAGGTTGAAGGAGTCGCCCAATTCCGGTTCCAACGCGTAACGCTCCAACCCCTTCAGCGCCGCCAGCGCAGACCGCGTGTCGCGCCCATCCAGCCCCGCGAAGATGGAGATGCGCCAGGCTTCCTCCGCCGAATTCTCCCCGACGAAGAGAAAACGCGGCAGGTGGAACGGATGCCCCTTGTGTTCAAACGGCCCCAGCGGGGAAGCGAACAGGTGTGGTGAATGGGCCGACAAAACCGACAGCCGCGATTGATTCTCCTCCAGGAGAAGGGCTTCGCGGGAAAAAGTGCGCGGATGCGTCAATGGCGCGCGCAAGTTGTGTTCGAGAAGGGAAGGGAGGCTCATGGCGATTCCGGGTTTGAAGGTTGGCGTGGTGGAACGGGCTGGCGGGCTTCGCGCGGGTGGTGGTGGTGGTGGAAAAGTGGCGGGGTATTTTTTATTGCGGGACTTAAAAGAGGGGCGGGCGGGTGGCGCGGTCCTTATTCCGCGCCACCCACACCGCTGAACCTAAAACAAACAAACACTAAGCTGACTGAATCTTGAACCCTGACGCAGGGCTCAAAGGAATGACTGAAACTATTTCGCCGGCGTGTAGATCTGGTCGAAGGTGCCCCCGTCGTCGAAGTGGTCCTTTTGTGCTTTGCGCCAGCCGCCAAAATCGGCGACCGTGACCAGCTTCAGGTCGGGAAACTGCTTGGCATACTTGGCCTTCGCCGCGGCTCCAATCGGACGGTAGAAATCCTTGCCGATGATGTCCTGGGCGGCGTCGGTGTAGAGGAAGTCGAGGTATGCCTGCGCCAGCGCGCGCGTGCCGCGTTTGTCCACCACTTTGTCCACGATGGACACCGGCGGCTCGGCCAGGATGCTCAGCGAGGGCGTCACGATCTGCACCTTGTCCGGCCCGAGTTCGCGCAGGGAGAGTTGCGCTTCATTTTCCCAGGACAGCAGCACGTCGCCAATGCCGCGCTCGACAAACGTTGTGGTCGAGTCACGCGCACCGGCGCCCAACACGGGGACATTACCGTAGAGCTTCTTGACGAAGTCCTTGCCGGCGGCGTCGGAGCCGCCTTTTTGTTTTCCGTAAGCCCAGGCGGCCAGGTACGACCAGCGCGCTCCACCCGAGGTCTTCGGGTTCGGCGTGATGACTTGGACGCCCGGCTTTACCAGATCGTCCCAGTCCTTGATGCCCTTGGGATTGCCCTTGCGCACGAGGAAGACGATCGTCGAGGTGTACGGCGTGCTGTTGTTGGGCAGGCGCTTTTGCCAGTCCAACGGCAGCAACTTCGCGTCCGCCAGCGAATCAATGTCGTACGCCAGCGCCAACGTCACTACGTCGGCCTCCAGGCCGTCCGCGACCGCGCGGGACTGCTTGCCGGAGCCGCCGTGCGACTGGTTGACCGTGACGGCCTGGCCCTTGGCCTTCTGGGCGTCCGAAAACGCCTTGTCGATGTCCACGTACAATTCCCGCGTGGGGTCGTACGACACGTTGAGCAGTTCCACCGGTTTGCCCGGTGCGGCGTCAGCCGCCCGCCCCCGCAGGGCGCCGACCGTTAGGCCGGCCGCCCCGAGGAGCAAGAGAGAGAGTATTTTGATGGATTTCATGATTTACCTTTCGGTTAAGTTAGAGAGGCTCCTTTAGAACAGGAGCTGGATGCGGGTGCGGATCGCGCTCACATTGGCGCGCGGCCCGGTGAACGACTGGCCCGGCGTGCCGCCGCCAAACCGGTCGCTGTATTGCGCGAACTCATAGCCCGCGGACACCTTCAGGCTGTTCCCGATGATGTAGTAGGTGACGCCGCCGTAGAGCGACCAGGCCGTGTCGAACGCGCCGCCCACAAGCGGATTCGAGGCGTTGCGGATGCCCTGGCTGACGGTTTCACCACGGCCGTTGGTCGACAGATAACTGTAGCGGCCCACGAGTTCCCAGTTGTCGTCGATCTTGTAGGACGGCGTGAGATTGAAACCATACGGAGCCGCCCGGCTGGTGACACCCGCGCCGTTGACGCGGCCGTTGTCAATCTGCGCCTGGAGGAATTCACCCGTGAGGCTGAACCCGGCGTAGCTCACCGTCGCATAGGGATTGTAACCCCAGATGGAGTTATTCTGCGGAGCCACACCGGCCGCGCCGCTGGTGCTGTTCGCGTCACCGGCATAGCCGATGTTCAGGCCGAGCTTGTAGGTGAAGTCGCCGTACTTGCTGCCGTAGCCGACATTCGCCCAGCCGGCGAACTCATTGTAGGCCGCGACGCCCGCGCCGGGATTGCCGAAACTCGTCGTGCTCTGAATGCCATTCGTCACCGAAACACCGTAGAACAAACCATCCACGGCCGGGACCACGCCGCTCCAATACAGGCCGGAGTGGCGATTGCCAAAGCCGAGCCGTCCGGTCGTGGCGCCGCCCCATGGGCCGGTGAAGTAATTCGTCACCAGCGAGCGCTCGAGCGGTTTCAGCTCGGCCGTCGGCGTGTTTTCTTCGAAGGCATATTGCACTTTTTGGAAACCGGCGGTCGCGGTGCCCCAATCTTCCACCTTCTTCGTGATAATGACTTTCTCGAAGAGATTTTGGGTGCCCTGGGCCTGCGGTGCAGCCGAAATTTGGCCCGCCCCGGTGGCGGCAAAGTCCAGCACCACTTCGCCCCCCCAGCCGTTGCCGAGATCGGCCAGCGCGCCGAAATAGGCGCGGCGGATGAAGAACTGGTTCGTCGCCGCGGGACTCGGGGTCGCCGGGGTCGTGGCGGCCTTGTCATCCGTGGTGATCCAGTCATATTGCAATTGCAGCAGACCTTCGATCTGCAGCTTTTTCACCGCGGCGTCCTTGGGCGCGACGACCGCTGCGGCCTTCGCGACGCTGTCGGCGTCGGCCTGCGTGATGACACCCTTCTTGACGAGCAAGTCGAGCGTGGCCTTGTCCTGGGCGGACGCGGGCAAAGCGGCGCCCAGCAAAAGCGCCGCGGAAATCCCGGCCACGCTCGCGAGACCGCGGGCGGGACGGAAAGAGGGAGAGTTCAGGTGGGAATACATGGCTAGGTCTTTAGTTTGTGCACCCAGCTTCCGGAAGACCGGTCAGGCAGGCAGGTATTTAGGTTTTGATGTTTTGCCCCTCCGGCGGACCGGTCGGAAAAAATCAGCGTGGCAAAAATTTAGTCGTGGCTGCTGTCGCGCCCTGCCGGGCCGCGGTCAGGCGGGTCTTTTCCAGGACCTCGACCTGGGTGACCTGGTGGTCGTGCACCACGATGTACACCTGGCCGAAGCGCAGGTTGGCCACTTTCTGGCGCACGAGGTCGAGCCACGCCGGGAGGGCGGGGGCCGCGGAGGAGGATTCAGCGAGGGTGGACATGGTGGGTGTTGGAAAAGTTAATTACCGTAATCTTGATAAAGATATACTTCATTACTTTGGTAGACATTAAAAAACAGATGGGTCCGTCGTCGTCAAGCGATTATTTTAAAAATCTTTTCAAGCCTTCTCGCCGGCGAATTTCGCCGCCGTGCGTTGCACGGCAAAGGGCAGCGGAATCTTATCCCGTCGCATCCGCCGCATCGTCACTTCCACCACGTCGGCCAGGCTGTACTTGTCCAGGATATTCGAGATGGCGTTGCGCACATCCGTCATCAGCATCCGCAGGCCGCAGTGCGCCTCGTCCGGGCACGTGCACCGCGCATAGGCCGTCTGGCTCGCGCAGGCAATGGGCGCCAGCGGCCCGTCGAGCAGCCGCACCACGTCGCCGATTTTGATTTCCTTCGCGGGCTTGCGCAAAAAATAACCGCCGTATTTGCCGCGGCGCGTGTCCACGTACCCCGCCAGCCGCAACTGGTGCAAAATTTGTTCCACATACTTGAGCGGGAGCTGACTCATCCCCGTGAGCTCGGACACGGACACATGAGTGCGGCCCACCTCCTCAGAAATACCGAGATTGATGAGCGCGCGCAGGGCGTATTCGCCTTTTTTGGTCAGATGCATGGATGGGAAAGCCGACTCGTTGAATGTCTAGCGTAAGAGTAGGGTATAGGCACCGCGACGCAAGCCGAAAGCGCGGGCCGCGCGCCCCGCCGCAGCACCTTGATCACGACCGCACTCCCTGCGTCTTGGGCAAGGTAATGAAAAAGGAAGTGCCCTTGTCCGTCACCGTCTCGAAGCGAATGCGCCCGTGGTGCGCCTCCACGATGGACTTCACAATGGCCGTGCCCAGTCCGGTGCCGCGCGATTTGCCGAACGTTACGAAGGGTTCGAACAGGGTGTTGCGAATCTGCTCCGGAATGCCCTTGCCGTTGTCCGTGATGATAATCTCGCAATCATCCCCGGCGTCGCGGATGCGCACCCGGACCAACCCGCCCGGCGCACCTTCCACCGCCTCCAGCGCGTTGCCCACCAGGTTCTGCAACACCCGCAGAATTTTATTTTCCTCCGCCTCGATGACCACCGGCGCGACTTCGAACTCCAGGTTGACGTTGTCCTGCTGAAAGAACGGCTCGTTGAGCGCGCGGAACAATTCGGCCAGCTTGCTGAGGTCCACGCGTGTGAGCTTGAGCGTCTGCGTGCCCTTCGAGAACTCGCTGATTTCCCCCGCCATTTCGACCATGCGCTCCACCTGCTTGATCATGTTCGCGCACAAATGCAGCGTCCGCTCGTCATGATGCTTTTGCATAATCAACTGCGCGCCCAGACTGATCAGCGTGAATGGATTTTTAAAGTCGTGGATGATGGAGTTCACCATGTTGCCCACCAACGCCATTTTCTCCTGCTTGATCATGTCCTCCACATAATGGCTGGTCGTGTGGTGCAGGTGGCCGACGATGGACTGCAAAATCTGCTCGATGGGCCCCGGCGTGCGGCGGATGAATTCCGTCAAGTCCTCGCGCGTCAGCCGGGCCAGTTGCGTCGGGCAGGTCGCCACCGCGCTCAACGCGCGCGCCGCCCCCGAGAAAACACCAATCTCACCGAAGAAATCACCGGACTCCGCGTAGCTGATGATGCGGCGCCCGCCGCCCGGCAGCCCTTTGACGAAGGAAACTTTTCCCTTGAGCACGAGAAACATCGCATCCGGCGAGCTGTTCTCCACAAAAATAACATCGTCCTCCTTAAAGTGGTGCACCGCCGCCGAGGCCGCCAGCGACCGCGAACTCTCCCGGCCCAGTCCATGGAAAAAAGGATGGTCGTCCACCGCCAGGGGTGGCAGATCCGCCGACGGGTCGGCCAAATTGTTTTTGGGCGCCGACATAATATTCCTGTCCATCATCACGCAAGGGATGCAGCGGGGCAAGCGCCGAAAATGACCGGTTCAGCGAAAACGGTGCGCCTCACCGGGCGCGCTGGCGGTGCAAGGCCGGGTCCACCGCCTGCGCCATTTTCGCCGCGTCCAATGCGCCGCCGAAAAAGCCGTTGAGCCGCTTCGCGGCGAACGCCGGGTCCGCGATGATCTCGGCATGGCGCACAATAATATAACTCATGCGCGGGTGCCGCGCCAGCAGCGCGCGGGCCGCGGCGGTTTGCTGCCCATACGCCCGGCGCAACGCCGTCGGGTCGCTTCCGGATTGGCCCTGCTTGGCCAGCATGGCCGCCTGGGACGCCAGCACCTCGTCCAAATTTCGCTCGAGAAAAACCACCCGGTAAAAAAAGGGCGGCGGCAAAAACCCCAACAATGGCGCGACAACCTTCACCACTTTGCCGCGGGCCTCGCCGAGCCAGCCGGCTTCGCGCGTGAGGTTCTTGACTTTTTCAAATTCGAAATACCCGCGCGGGTTGCTGGCATCCGCCGTCCGTTCGCTGTCCGCCAGCGCGGGCAGGCCGCCCGCCACCAGCATTTGCATCACCAGCGAGGTGCCCGACCTCGGCAAACCGGACACTACGGTGATAATTTCGGCGGCGTCAACGGGAGTCGTGGCAGCCCGCTCCGTCGCCGCGGCGGGCGCAAGATTTTCGAGGCCCGCATCCAGCACGGGGTTGGCGGCCGGTGGCGGCAGGCCGCGCAGGGCCCGCAATTCCCGCAAGCGCTGGCGGGATTCGCGCGCCAGGCGCTGGTGCGTTTGCCCGCCGTCGGCGTCGCCGAGTCGCGTCAAAATTCGCCCGAGGCGCAAATGCGCCTGCACATGGTTGGGATTTTGCCGCAGGCAGGTGCGCAACGCATCGACCGCCAGCTTCGGCCGGCGCAAACGCTGAAGCGCGACGGCAAAAGTGAAATGGGCGGCGGGAAAAAAGGCCTGTAATTCCACCGCGGCCAGCGCCTCCGCCGCCGCAGGATAAGCCCGCTGTTGGCGCAAATGCACGCGTGCCAGCCCGTGTCGCGCCTCGGCATTTTCGGGGTCGAGGTCGATCGCTTGGCCGAAAGATTTCTCGGCCTCCTCGAGCCGCGCCAGGTCCAGGTACGTCTCGCCCAACTGCAAATGCAGTCCAAGATTGCGCGGGCTGCCCGTGCCGCGCGCCTGATCGAGTTCAGCCAGGGAGCCCTCGGTCTCGCCCGCGTTTTGCAGAATGGTCCCGCGAATCAGGTGAATCATGCTCTCGTTGATGCCGGCCTGGCCGCGCAATTTTCGCAAGCGGTGCTGGCTGGCTTCCTTCTTGGCCCGGTCGGTTTCCTTTTCCGGATCAAAACCCTCGTCGGTCAATTTCTTCAATTCCGCCTTGGCGGTGGCCGCCACCTCGCGCTTGCGCGCCACGGTGCGCTCAAAGGCCGCCGCCGCTTCCTTGGGCCGGCCCAAGGCGAGGTAGCAGCGAATGAGCAGCAAGCCGTGCCGTGGTTCATCGCTGTGGCGCTCGGCCAAATCCTCCAGCAACGGCACCGCGTGCACATGCAACCCCGCGTCCATGTAGCTGCGGGCGAGATTGTAGTGCAATTCGTCCAGGCAATCCTGCACCGCCTTGGCGGCATCGTCGGCGGGCTTGTCAATATATCCGAGCGCCACCATTTGGGCGAGCGCGGCCTGCGAGTCGCCCGCCTCGACTTTCGTCTCGGGCGGATGACGGCCGTCAGGGTGGGGACCCATGACCGCCTCCCACGTTGGAATCAGCGCCGGCGTCTGCGGTTCCACAAAGGCTTCCACGAGCACGCGCCCGTCCATGTCCTGTCCGCTCGGCAATCCGAAAAGATGCAACACCGTGGGGGCGACATCAAGCAAGCTCGCCCCGGTGATGGTTTCGCCGCGTTTGATGCCCGGCCCGCGAATGGCGAAGATGCCGTAGCGCCGGTGCTCCTCGGCCGGCCCGGCGGGCTCGAGCGGCAGGCTGGCCGGCCGCAGATGGTCCGAGTGAAACCCGTGGTCCGACATCAGAATGACGGTCGTCTCCGGTCCCACCATGTCCAGCAGCACACCGAGCATGAGGTCGTGATAGCGGTAACCGCTCTCTATCACGTCCTTGTACATCTCAAAATCTTTTTCCGGCACCCAGGGCAGGCGCGGCGGATGATAGCGCATGAAGCCGTGGCCGAAATGGTCGATGGCGTCGAAATAGACCGCCGTATAATCCGCCGGCTCGTGCTGGAGCAGGTAAGTGGCCGCGGCCTGGATGTTCGTGCAGTCGGCGATGGTCTTGGCCAGGTTGAACAGGCGCTGGTCCTTTGCCTGATCAATCCCGGCGGCCTGCGGCACGAACGGCAGCAGATGCTCTTCCTGCAACTCCGTGGGATGAATCCGCAAGTGCTCCAGCTTCTCCGCGAGCCGCGGCGGATGCACCTGGCCGGGGCGGATGGGCCACGGGTCGCCGGCCTTCGTGTCGGCCCGCTGGTAATGATTTGAAATCATCACGCCGTCCAGCGGCTCGGCCGGATGCGACGGCCACCAGCCGACCACGTTGCAACGCTTCCCGTTTTGATTGAGAATATTCCACACGGCCTTGACTTTGCGGGACAACACCGTGATGGGCCGCACGCCGCTGCCGTCGGGCGTGGGTTCGGTAAAACCGTGGATGCCGTGCTTGTACGGACGCTGGCCGGTGGCAATGCTCGTCCACAACATCGGCGAAAGCACCGGCCACAACGTGGTCAGATTTCCATGGGCGCCTTCCTCGACCAGCCGGGCCACCGCCGGCATTTTCCCGGCGGCCATTAAGGGCCGAATAATTTTCCAATCCGCGGCATCCCAGCCCACGAGCAAAACCTTCGGCGGATGAGGGACAGGCATGGAAGAACAACCAACATCCAATATTCAATCGCCCACGTCGAATCAATAAACTCGCCCGGCGCCATCGCCCTCCCTCCACTTCGGAATCCAATTCTCAACATTTGGCGGAGCGATGGCGCTTTATCCCAATCGCACCCGATAGTCTTCGTAACCAAAATTCCGCAGGACACGAAAATCGCCCGCCAGTGGATCATACACGGCAATCGACGGCAGCGGCACGCCGTTGAAGGTCGAGGTCTTGACCATCGTGTAGTGCGCCATGTCCAGGAAAGTCACCCGGTCACCGATAGCCAGCGGCTGGGGAAAAGAATAGTCGCCGATGACATCGCCGGCCAGGCAGGTCGGCCCGCCGAGGCGGTAGTTGTGCGCGTGTTCTCCCGGCTGGCCCGCGCCGAGAATCGCCGGGCGATAGGGCATTTCCAGCACGTCGGGCATATGCGCGGTGGCGGACACATCCAGGATCGCCAGCGGCATTTGATTGCGCGGCAAGTCCAGCACCGTGCCCGTCAGCACGCCCGTGTGCAGCGCCACCGCTTCGCCGGGCTCCAGATAAACGTCGAGCCGGTGCTTCTCCTTAAACGTTTTGACCACCCGCACCAGCCGCTCAAGGTCGTAACCCGGCCGGGTGATGTGATGGCCGCCGCCGAAATTCACCCATTTCAAGCGCGGGAAAAATTCGGCGAATTTTTTCTCGAAGGCCGCCACCGTGTGTTCGAGCGCGTCGCTGTCCTGCTCGCACAGGGTATGGAAGTGCAGCCCGTCCAGCCCGTCGAGGTCCGCCGCCGTGAGTTCGCTCCGCAAGGTGCCCAGCCGCGAACACGGCGCGCAGGGATTGTAGAGGTCCGTTTCGACCTCGGAATACTCCGGGTTGACGCGCAAGCCGCATTCGATGGGCCGGCCCGCCGCGCGCACTGCAGCGCGATACCGCCGCCATTGCGCGGGCGAATTGAAAATCAATTTGTGCGCAAAGCCGGTCAGGCGCTCAATCTCCGCCTCCTTGTAGGCGACCGCGTAAACATGCACCTCGCCGCCAAAATATTCCTGCGCCAGCAAGGCTTCGTGCAACCCGCTCGAGGTCGTGCCCGGGAGGTATTTCGCAATCAGCGGATACGCCGCCGGCATCGCAAAACCCTTTTGTGCGAGCAGAATTTTGCAGCCCGCCTCCTTCGCCACCTTGGCGAGCAACTGGCAGTTTTCCTCCAGCCGCCCGAGGTGCACGACATAACAGGGCGAGGGCACCCGCGTGTAATCCAAGCCCGCCAACTGGCGGAGGCGCTCGGGGGGCAAAGGCGGCGTGGGATCCTGGGCCATGAATGAAACGCAGTGGACCACCGGCCTACTTGTCGTGGGCCTCGATAAACCAGAGGGCCTTGTCCAGCATGCGGGAAATCTGCGTGAATAAATCGGCCGTGTCGGCGTCGCCCGCCGCACTGGCGGACTCGATGCTCGCGCGCACGGAATTGGCACAAAACCCGTACCGGTCCGCCAGCGCGGTCAGATGGTCCTCATCGTGCAACTCCTTCACGGGCGGATATTCCGGGACTTTCGAAGCCGCCGCGGCCTGCCGGATCGTACCCTGCGGACTGCCGCCCAGCGCGGAGGCGCGCTCCGCAATATCATCCAAAGGCTCCTCGACCTCGCCGGCCAGTTGCTCAAAGAGTTTGTGCAATTGATAAAAATGCCGGCCGCGCACATTCCAATGGGCTTGCAGCGTTTGACTGTGCAAATCCGTCAGGTTGGCGAGTTCCTGGTTGAGCAGTGCGACGCTGCCTTCGCGCACTTTGGCGGACAGCTTATTGCGGGTGGGGTGGAGGGAGTTTTTCATGGCGAGGACAGCCTATACAGGAAACAAGCCTACGACTAGGGGGGTGTTTTACTCCACCGGCATTTCCAGCACATTCCACGGCAGGCCGCGTTTCGAGAGCTCGGCCAGGAACGGGTCCGGGTCCAGTTGCTCCATGTTCCACACGCCCTTTTTCAGCCACGCGCCCGTCGCCAGCATGATGGCGCCCACCACCGCGGGCACCCCCGTCGTGTAGCTGATCGCCTGCGATTTCACCTCGCGGTAGCATTCCTGGTGATCACACACATTATAAATGTACACGCGGCGCTTCTTGCCGTTCTTGGTGCCTTCGACGAGGCAGCCGATGTTGGTCTTGCCCTTCGTGCGCGGGCCCAGCGAGGCCGGATCCGGCAGCAGCGTTTTCAGGAACTGGATCGGGATGATTTCCTGGCCCTGGTGCTTGATCGGCGCGATGCCGAGCATGCCCACATTTTGCAGCGCGCGCATGTGGTTCATATAATTATCCGAAAACGTCATCCAGAAGCGCAGGCGCTTCACGCCGGGAATATTCTGCGCGAGCGATTCCAGTTCCTCGTGATAAAGCAGGAAACACTTCTTCGGCCCGATGGCGGGAAAATCAAACGTGCGGCTCCACGACAACGGCTCCGTCTCGACCCATTCGCCATGCTCGAAGTACCGGCCGCGCGCGGATACCTCGCGCAGGTTGATCTCGGGGTTGAAATTCGTGGCGAAAGGCAGGCCGTGATCGCCGGCGTTGGCGTCGAGAATGTCCACTTGTTCAATTTCATCGAACAAATGCTTCTGTGCGTAGGCGCAAAAAACATTGGTGACACCCGGATCAAACCCCGAACCGAGCAGCGCCATCAAGCCCGCCTTCTTAAATCTGTCCTGATAGGCCCATTGCCACTTGTACTCGAACTTCGCGATTTCGGGCGGCTCGTAATTGGCGGTGTCGAGGTAGTGCACGCCCGTGGCGAGGCACGCGTCCATGATGGACAAATCCTGGTAGGGCAGGGCGACGTTGATGACCTGAAAGGGCTTCTCCTTTTTCAGAAACGCGGTGAGCGCCGGCACATTGTCGGCGTCGATGGCCGCCGTGCGGATGGGCCGAGGCAACTGTGCCGCAATGGCTTTGCACTTCGCCTCGGTGCGCGAGGCCAGGATGATTTCCGGAAAGTGCTCGCGGGCCTGGGCGCATTTGTGCGCCACGACGCCGCCGACGCCGCCGGCGCCGATGATGAGAACTTTGCCGCGATTTTCGCTGGAGCCGGATTTTTTGCTCATGGATACGGTGAGGAGTAAGGGGCCACTTTAGAACTTATTCCGCCGAGGAAAAGCACTAAACCCATCTCCGCACGTCACGAAAAGGTAACGGGCACAGACGGAGGCCGCCTTGAAATTAAAAAGAAATCTGGAACGGCAGGAGCGCATAGACGCCGTGCGGATCATTCAGCGATTGCAATTGCCGCCATTGCGCCTGCCATTGGCGCAGCGCTACTGACACCGGATCCCGGCCCGGCAGGGCAATGCCGGCCAGACCGGCTTTGGCCAAGGGCGCTTCCTTTTCATCGCTAAACAACTCATTCAACAACGCCTCGGCGGGCGTGCGTTTGTCCGGAATTTCCCTCAGGATGATCTTGTCCTTGGCGATGCCGGCCTTTTCCGCCGCACGATTGACGGCATCCGCCAAACCGCCATAGCCGTCCACCAGCCCCAGCTTCAGCGCATCCATGCCCGACCACACCCGCCCCTGCGCAATTTCGCGCACGCGGTCCACGTCGAGCTTACGGCCCTTCGCCACCTTTTCGATAAACTGGTCGTAGATGAAATCCACAAAGGTCTGCGCGAGTGCCAATTCGCCCGGCGACCACGGCTTGGCGATGGAGTCCATGTCAGCGTAGGTCGCCGTTTTCGTGCCATCAAAGGTCAGGCCATGCTCGTTGGCCAAATCCTTAAAATTGAATTTGAGCCCAAACACCCCGATGGAGCCGGTGATGGTGGTGGGCTCCGCATAAATATAATCCACCGGCGCGGAAATCCAGTAACCGCCGCTCGCCGCCACCGCGCCGAACGAAGCAATCAGCGGTTTGGCGTCCTTGAGCAAGCGGACTTCGCGCTGAATGACTTCGCTGGCATTCGCGCTGCCGCCCGGGCTGTTCACGCGCATGACGACGGCCTTCACGTCCTTGTCCTCCCGCAATTCGCGCAGGTGCCGCGCCAGCGTGTCGCCGCCCACTGTGTTGGCGCTGCTTTCCCCGTCCACAATTTCCCCCTCCACATAAACCACGGCGATGCGTTCCTTGGGCGCGCTCCAGGCTTTCGCTGCGTCCTCGCGCTCGCTGTCGAGCTTGCCCGCGTAATCCGCCAGTTCCACCTGGCGGAAGGAGTGCGTTTCCGGCTCGGCCACGGCCAGGTCCTTCAATTCCTTCAGCACTTCATCGTAATAAGACACCTTGTCCACCAACTTGTTTTTCACTGCATCCGTGGCGAGAAACAGCCCCGGCTGGTTCGCCAGCAGGCTGATGGTCGGAATATCAATGCCCCGCCGGTCCGCGAGGTCGGCCAACACCTGCCCCCACCGCGTGGTGAGCAACGCCGTGAGTTGCTCCCGATCCGCGTCACTCATCTGGTCGTTGGTGAACATTTCCGTGGCGGACTTGTACTTGCCCACGCGCGTCACCTGCACGCCAACCCCGTATTTCTTCAACGCGTCGCCCAAAAACATGGATTCGCTGGCCATGCCATTGAGGCTCAGCACGCCAAACGGATACAACTCCACCTTTGACGCCGCGCTCGCGAGGTAATAATCCTTCACCGTCGGATTCTCGAGATAGGCGATGACCGGTTTGCCTTGCTGGCGAAAGACCCCGATGGCGTCGCGCACTTCCCGCAGCGCCGAATAACTGGAACCATAATTCTCGCTCTCCAGGCTCCCATGCAGGAAAAGCGCGGTGATGTTCTTGTCCTTGGCCGCCGCCTCGATCGATTTGGTCACTTCGAACAGCGACAGCCGCGACGTTTGCGCGCCGCTGAGTAGTTGATTCGGATATCCGTGCTCCGGGCTGTCGCTGATATTCACATCCAGATCAAAAACCAGGATGGTGCCCGGACGCACGAGGATTTCCTTGCCCTGGCCTTTCAGCGCAACCGTCAGCAACATCACGCCCACGACTCCTGCCATGCCCAGCACGGTCAGGGTGAGGACGATGGCCAGCAGGTTGGCCGCGACCGCTTTCCAGAAGAAACGCATCCGGGCACTTTACCCTTTCCCGCCGGGGTGGCAAGCGGTGAAGCATTTTCGTCACGGCGTGACATTTCCGTCAACCCGCGATAAATCCCTTGGCGACGGCAATTTCGGCCTCTAAACTGCTGCTCATGCCGCTCAGTTCCGTCTCCGTCCCCATGAGTACCGATCTCTCCAAACGCGAAAAGCTGACCACCAATCAGAAGGCGCTGGCCATCAATCTCGATCCCGAGATTTACGGCACCTTTGCTGAAATCGGCGCGGGCCAGGAGGTCGCCCGGCACTTTTTCCAGGCCGGCGGCGCGGCCGGCACCATCGCCAAAAGCATGTCCGCCTACGACATGAAATTCAGCGACGCCATTTACGGCAAGGCCAAGCGCTACGTCTCGCGCGAACGCCTGACCCAGATGCTCGACCACGAATACCAGTTGCTGACCGAGCGCCTCAACGAAACCCGCGGCGAAAACACCTGCTTCTTCGTTTACGCGAACACCGTCGCCGCCGCCAGCTACCGCAGCAACGTCGATTGCCACGGCTGGATGGGCATCCGTTTCCAGCTCAGCCCCAAGTCCCCGCCCAACGACATCCTCATCCACGTCCGCATGTGGGACAAGACCGCGCTGTCCCAGCAGGACGCCCTTGGCATCATCGGCGTCAATCTCTGCTACGGCGCCTTTCTCCTGCAAACCGATATCGAGACGTTTATCTTCTCCCTCGCGGACAACCTCGGCATCGAACGCATCGAGGTGGACATGATCGAGTTCAAGGGCCCCGATTTCGTCCACGTCGAAAATCGCGCGGTCTGCCTCCACTTGGTGAAATTCGGCCTCACCAACGCCGTCCTCTACAGCCCCGACCGCCAGGTGCTCCAGCCGTCGGAGGTGCTTTACAAGAAGGCGCTGCTCGTCGAGCGCGGCTCCTTCCGCCCCGTCACCAACGTGAACCTCGACATGCTCGAGTGCGCGGGCGCCCAGTTCCTCCAGGAGGAAAAAAATCACGGCGCCGATGTCATCGTCCTGCTGGAGCTGACCATGCACAACCTCCTCGCCGAAGGCGCGCTGAACCTCGACGATTTCCTCGCCCGCGTGGACACCCTCGCCGCCCTGGGCCACCATGTGCTTATCTCCAATTATTCAGAATTTTTCCGTCTTACGGACTATTTCCGGCGTTACACCAAGCAGATGGTTGGCATCGTGCTCGGCATCAATAACCTCCTCGAAGTCTTCAACGAGCAGTATTACGAAAACCTGGCCGGGGGCATCCTCGAGGCCTGCGGGCGTCTCTTCAAGGAGGGCACCAAGATGTACGTGTATCCGATGAAAGGTTCCGGCTACAACCGCTACCTGGCCGACAAAGCCGCCGCGGCCGGCAGCTCCGCCTCGGGCGGGGTCGCCATGCCGGGCGACTGGCTTATCACCGCGCAAAACGCCCAGGTCAAGATGCACCTGCGCAACCTTTACGCCTACCTGCTGGAAAATCACTACATTGAGCAGGTGCTCGGCTATCACCCGGAAAATCTCGATATTTTCTCCCGCGACGTGCTCAAGCGCATCACCGCCAACGACCCGACCTGGGAAAAGATGGTGCCCGCCAAGGCCGCCGTCATCATCAAGGAACGCCAATTATGGGGCTGCCGCGGATGAGCGAATTTGCCGGCAAGGTCGCTTTGGTAGTCGGTGCCACCGTCGGCATCGGCCGGGTGACCGCCGTGGAGTTCGCCCGCGCCGGGGCCAAAGTCGTGCTCTCCGGCCGCCGCGAAAAAGAGGGTGCGGAAACGCTGGCCCTCGTCCAAGCCGCGGGCGGCGAGGGCATTTTTGTCCCCACCGACGTGCGCCACGAAGCCGACGTGCAGTCCATGATTGCGCAAGCCGTCGCCACCTACGGTCGCGTGGATTATGCCTACAACAACGCCGGGGCCGAGTGCACCAAGGTCCTCGACCAGACGACGGAGACGGAATTCGATGTGATGATGGATACCAACGTCAAGGGCACGTTTTTCTGCCTAAAGCACGAAATTCGCGCTATGTTGCCAACCGGCGGCGGTGCGATTGTAAACGCGTCTTCCGTGGCGGGATTGATTCCCGTGCCCGGCCACAGCATTTACGTGGCCTCCAAGCACGCCGTCATTGGCCTGACCAAGAGCGCGGCGCTGGAATATGGCAAGCAGGGCGTCCGCGTGAATGCCGTTTGCGGCGCGACGATTGACGGCGTCATGCTCCGTACTTTTCTGGAAAAATCTGGCTGGCCCCTGGAAAAAGCGACTCCGCCCATCGGCCGCATCGGCCAGCCCCTCGACATCGCCAACGCCGTCCTCTTCCTCTGCTCCGCCAAAGCCTCCTACATCAACGGCATCGCCCTCCCGGTGGACGGCGGGTTTTTACTTTAGTGAGATCTCGTTAGCCGATTTTTGCACAAACCAATGGCTTTGACATGTCGTTAAAATGACATAATACTGTCAGCATGAAAACCCTCACCATCACCCGGGCCCGGCAAAACCTCGGCCAATGGCTGAAACGGGCGGCTGCCGGCGAATCCATCGGCGTCGTTGTCGGCGCCCAAGTCATTGCCTTGCGCCCCGTGCCAGTGGAGGCGACCGATTATCTCGAAAGCGAATATGGCCTTACCTCCCAAGAAGCCGACCGCGCGGCCCGACGCATTCGCGCCGAAAGCGCCGCGGCCACCCGGCGCGGCGAGTTCGTCGAAGTCACTGGCAACCTTGCCGGCCTCGTTGCGGCTCGCCGTAAGCAAGCGCGCCCTGGACGCTCTCGCCGAGTTGCCTGAGCCGGCGGCGCAGGCGGCCTCAGCGGCCATCGAGTCCATTCCCGCCGGGTTTGGGCGACCGCACTTGCACGGCGGGCTGGGCCTCCGCCAATTGCGTTCCGGGATCTACGAGGCTCGGATTGGTTTGGACTTGCGGGCCATTTTTACGCGGGACGGTGGATGTCTGCGCATCCAGATGATAGGAAATCACAACGAGGAGCGGCGGTGGTTGCTGCGGTAAGTCTGCGTTGGCCCAAACAGGAGGGAAGCTCTATTTCACCCCCAGAACGGGCAGCAACTGGGCGATTATAGCCGATCTCCATACTCCAAGCTAAATCAATTGTCGTCCAATCACTCCACCGTCACCGATTTTGCGAGGTTGCGCGGCTTGTCCACGTCGCATTTGCGCTCCAGCGCGATGTAGTAGGCGAGGAGCTGGATCGGAATGGTATAAAGAATGGGCTGCACGCATTCGTGCGCCTGCGGCAGGCGGATGATGTCGTCCGCCAGGTGGTCGGGAAATTCCTCCCGCGAGGCGCAGGTGATGGCGATGACCGGCCCCTTGCGCGCGCGGATTTCCTGGATGTTCGAAATCACTTTCTTGAGCACGTCGCCGCTTTGCGCGAGGAAAACTGACGGACATTCCGGGCTGATGAGCGCGATGGGCCCGTGCTTCATTTCCGCCGCCGGATAACCTTCCGCGTGAATGTAGGAAATCTCCTTGAGCTTGAGCGCGCCCTCGAGCGCGATGGGGAACATCGCCAGCCGCCCGAGAAAAAGAAAATCCTCGGACTTCGCGTACTTCTTGGCAATGGCCTTGATCTTGTCCGCCTGGTCGAGCACCTGGCTCGCGAGGCCCGGCACGGTCCGCAGCGCCTCGACCATTTCACGCCCCTCGGGAAAACTCAGGCTCCGCGCGCGGCCCAAGTAAAGCGCCATCATGGCCGCCAGCAAAATCTGCGACGTAAACGCCTTTGTCGAAGCGACGCCAATTTCCGGCCCGGCGTGCTGGTAAATGCCGCCGTCCGTTTCCCGCGCAATCGACGAGCCCACTACATTGGTGATTGCGAGCGTGCGGAAGCCCTTGCGCTTCGCCTCGCGCAACGCTTCCAGCGTGTCAATCGTTTCGCCCGACTGGGAAATGACGAACACCAAAGTGTTCTTGTCCAACGGCGCATTGCGGTAGCGAAATTCGCTGGCGTACTCCACCTCGACCGGCAACCGGGCAAAGCGTTCGATCAAATACTCCGCCACCAAACACGCGTGCCACGCCGTGCCGCAGGCGCAAAAAAGGATGCGGTCCACCTGGCGCAACTCCCGCGATTCCATGTTCAGGCCGCCGAATTTCGCCGTGCTCTGGTCGTCCGAAAACCGTCCGCGAATCGCGTTTTCCAGCGCCATCGGCTGCTCGAAAATCTCCTTCTCCATGTAGTGGGCAAACCGGCCCAGCTCCGCCTGCTCGATCTCCCAATCCACTTTGGCGATGACGGGGTCCACCGCCTCGTCCGCAATCGTGGTGATGGAGAAATCCGCCGCCGTGAAATGCACCACCTGGCCGTCGTCGAGATAGATGACATTCTGCGTGCGCCCGATGAACGCCGACACATCCGACGCCAGCATGTTTTCCCCATGGCCCACGCCGACCACCAGCGGCGAGCCCTTGCGCGCGCCGACCACTTCATTGGGATTGTTCACGCACAACACCGCGATGCCATACGTGCCCTCGACGTGCAGCAGCGCCTTGCGCACGGCCACCAAAAAGCGGTTTTTACCCTCGTCCTCCGGTTCCTTGCGATAGTGGTAGGCGATGAGGTTGGCCAAAACCTCGGTGTCGGTTTCCGACTGAAAAGTGAAGCCCTGGTTCTCCAGGAATTTTTTGATGCCGAGATAATTTTCAATCACGCCGTTGTGGCAGAGCGCAATTTTCCCGTCGGAACTGAGGTGCGGGTGGGCGTTGGCGTCCGTCACCGCGCCGTGGGTGGCCCAGCGCGTGTGCGCGATGCCGGCGTGCGCGGAAAGCTTCACCGCCGCGGCCGCCTTCACCAGGTTTTCCACGCGCCCGGCCTTCTTCACCACCACGAAGCGGCCCTTTTGCTCGACCGCAATACCCGCGGAGTCGTATCCCCGGTATTCAAGCCGTTTCAGGCCCTCCAATAAAATGCTCCCGGCCGATTGCCGGCCCACGTAACCAATGATTCCGCACATAAGATTTGCCAAAGTAGCGCAAAGCGCCTGTCCTAGGCAAGGCAGGAAGCTACCCCCGGTCGGATTTTGCCGGCCCTTGCGCATGGCAGTGCCGCACTGCGGACGTTTTCCTGTCGACCTCATTTTTCCGTCCACCCCTTTTTTCGCCATCCCATGAAACCGCCGCGCGTCATCTCCATCATCATGGGCGGAGGCCGGGGCACCCGGCTGCATCCGCTCACCAAGGACCGGTGCAAACCCGCCGTGCCCCTCGCCGGCAAGTACCGCCTCGTCGACATCCCCATCAGCAATTGCCTGCACTCGGGCTACAACCAGATCTTCCTGCTCACCCAGTTCAACACCGCCTCGCTGCACAAGCACATCCAGGCCGCCTACAAGTTCGATTCCTTCGACAACGGCTTCGTGGACATCCTCTCCGCCGAGCAAACCGTCGCCAACGAGCAATGGTACCAAGGCACCGCAGACGCCGTGCGCCAGAATCTCCAGCACTTTCATGGCGGCGATAACGACCTCTTCCTCATTCTTTCCGGCGACCAGCTTTACCGGATGGATTTTAAGGAACTCGTCCAGCAGCATCTCGATACCAAGGCCGATGTCACCGTCGCCGCCAAAGCCATGCCCCGCAGCGAGGTCCACGGGCTCGGCGTCATGCGCGTGGCCGATGATTTGACTGTCTCCCAGTTTGTCGAAAAGCCCAAGGACCCGAAGATTGTGGACAGCCTGATTATCGGGGAAAAAGTCCGCCAGCGCATGGTGCGCAGCGTCCCCGGCACGCAATACTGCCTGGCCTCCATGGGCATCTACGTTTTCACCGGCAAGGTGCTGAAGGAAGCGCTGGAAACCTCCGCGGTCGATTTCGGCAAGGAAATCATTCCCAGTCTCCTGGGCAAAAAACGGCTGTGCAGTTTCGTGTTCGACGATTACTGGGAGGACATCGGCACCGTGGGCGCGTTCTTCGAGGCCAACTTGCAGATTACCGACCCTCATCCGCCCTTCAATTTCAACGACCACGAGCGCCCGATTTACACGCACTCGCGCTATCTGCCGCCCAGCCGCGTCGACGGCTGCACGGTTAACCGCTCCATTATTTCCGACGGCAGCGTGCTCGAGGGCGCGCGGCTCGACCATTGTGTCATCGGCGTGCGCTCCATGGTGGGCGCCGGTTCGACTTTGCAAGACGTCGTCGTCATGGGCGCGGATTATTTTGAGACGGAGGATGACCGCAAACGTGATCGCGACCGCAAAATCCCCAGCGTGGGCATCGGGCGCAATTGCGACCTGCGCAAAACCATCATCGATAAGAACGCCCGCATCGGCGACGACGTGAAACTCTCCCCGGAAGGCAAACCCGACCAGTGGGAACAAGGCGACGTGTACGTTCGCGACGGCGTCCTCGTCGTCACCAAGAACGGCATCGTGCCCAGCAGGACGAAAATATAAATCGGCGCGACGCCCGTTCTCAGTTTTGCCCGAGGGCCTTCTTTACGAGAGCCTCGGATGTCGCACTCGGCCCCAGTGTGGCCAGCGCGCGGCGCGCGGCTTTGTCGGCATCGGGTGCCTTGTAGCCGAGCGCAATCAGCGCTGCCACCGTGTCGTGAAACGCCGAGGGCGCCGGGGCGCCGTCCGCCGCCGTGGCCGGAATCGCCGCATCCACTCCGTCCTTGAAAATCTTATCGCGCAATTCGACAATCAAGCGCTCCGCCGTTTTCTTGCCGATGCCGGGACAATCGGACAACAGCTTCAAATTGGATTGCGCGATGGCGGCCTTGAGGGTGGGGGCGGACAGGCGGCTCAGCAAGCCCAGCGCCGTCTTCGGCCCGACGCCGGAAACCTTTTCAATCAGGAGCCGGAAAAAATCACGATCCTCACGCACGACAAAACCGTAGAGCTGCTGGTTGTCTTCGCGATAAACGGCGTAGGTGTGCAGCTTCACCGGCCGGCCCGGCGCGGGCATTTGTTCGGCGGTCGTGACGGGAATATTCACCTCGTAGCCAATGCCGCGCACTTCCACCACGGCCAGCAAGGGCGTGCATTCCACCAGGGTGCCTTCGAGGGAAACAATCATGGGCGGGGAGTGCTACGCTTTCAGTCCAAGCACGTCGGCCATGCCGTAAAGGCCGGCCGGCCGGCCCGCGAGCCACTGCGCGGCCCGCAACGCGCCCACGGCAAAAATGCTGCGATTCGACGCCTTGTGGGTCAATTCGAGGCGCTCGCCCTCGGCGGCAAAAATCACCGTGTGGTCGCCCACTACGTCGCCGCCGCGCAACGAGTGCACCCCGATTTGCGCCTCCGGCCGGGGACCGACCAAGCCCTGCCGCCCGTGCACGACCGCCGACGCCGGCAGCCGCTGGGCCGCGCGCACGATTTCGATGAGTTTTTCCGCCGTGCCGCTCGGCGCATCCTTCTTATGGCGGTGATGCATCTCGACAATTTCCACGGGGGCCGAGGGACCGAGGGTGGTCGCGGCCTGCTGCACCAAATAATTCAGCAGATTCACTCCGATCGAGTAATTGCCGGCCCACACCACCGGGATGTTCTTGATCGCGGCGAGCACGGCCTTGCGTTCCGCGGGCGAATGCCCCGTCGTGCCGATGACCAGCGCTTTGCCATGCTTGGCGACCAGCTTCGCCAAGGCGGCGGTCGCCGACGGCGCGCTGAAATCAATCACGACTTCCGCGTCGGCGATTACTTTTTCGCTCGGGCGGTCGCCCGCGTCCAGGCGCGCGACGATTTCGACGTCCGCCGCCGTGGCCGCGGCGATGATCGCCTGGCCCATGCGGCCCTTGTAGCCGTTGAGTAGGATGCGAAGTGGCATGGTGAAAATCCGGTGGTCCGCCGGAGCCCCCTTCCATAACATCCCCGGCCAAAGACAGTCGAGAACAAGCCGCACGCGTATCCGTCAATTTTTTCGTGGCCTGCTCCGCCCGGCCTACTTTTTCACCACGCCGCTGAAATTCTGCCGCAGCAGGACGCTCCCGCTCGGTCCCATGATCTGCACCTGCGCCGAGGCCGCGCCTTCCTGCAATAAATAAGTCGCCTGGGCCACCTTGCCGAGATTCACCAGCACGCGCGAACCATTGCCCGCCGGCCGCAATTTGTAGCTGCCGTGAAAAGTCACCTGGCTGGTCGTGCCGACATTAAAAGTCCAGTTGGCCTGATGCGTCGTGCTCACCAACCGAATCTGACTCGTGCTAATCGTGCCCTGCCGCCGAACGATGAGCTTGAGCAAATAGGGCACTTGCAGCGTCGGCGACACCACCAAGGTGCTCCCGGCGGTCACCCGCGGCTTGCCGCCCGAGGTGACGACCACCGCGCCATTGTAGGTGAAATAAACCGCCGAGGCCCGGGGCGTTCCGAACAATGCCAGTCCCAGCCCCGCCAGCAGAGCCCAGTTGCGCATCCCACGCCTCCGCCATGAATTGAGCATCCGCAACATGAGAAAGTTAGGTTGGGCGAGCCGCCGCGCCTACACTTTCTTGGCCGTAAACTTCTCCAAGTAAATAAAATTATTCGTGGGGCCGCGCACCGTCAACGTGCCGTTGGCCTTGGTCGCCGAGAGGGTAAACTTCCCCACGGCCTTGATTTTCTTAAAGCGCGTGATGAGCGTCAGCGTGCATCCGTTCTTGCCGTTCGCCTGCCGCTTGTAATTGCCGCGGAACTGGAGCGTCTGGCTCCCGTCCACCAGCTTGATGGACATTTGCCCGCCGGACTTGAATTTATACACGGAGTCGTGGGCGTTCACGGAAAGGTGCGCGACGAATTCAATTTGCGTCGGGTTGCTCGTCGACGGCGTGATGTACATGTTCGCACTGCCGACTTCGGGCTTGTTGGAGCCCTTCAGCCGGATGGTGTGCATGGACAAAAAGTGAATCGGCGCCGTGGCCGCGGGCAGGGCCGTCGCCAGGACGCTCAGGCCGACAAGAACGAGACTAATAAATTTCTTCATGGGGAAAAGGGGTACGGGGTTTGGTTTTTAACGACGGCCGCCGGAGACGACGGTGGCGCGAATATATTGCCGGTCCACGGTGACACCATTTCTGGTTTCCACCGCGCCTGCCGATAAAACATGCGGCGTAATCCGCAGCGTCAGGCGGCCCTTGAGATTGTTGGATTCATTGGCGCTCAGACTCATGGAGATTCCGCCACCGGGCCGGGCCGTCGCCTTGTAAGTCCCGCTGAGGGTAACCGTGGAAGATTTGCTGACGACCGTGCCGGTGAAGTGGCCGTTTCCGTTAAATTTATACGTCACGACCGCATTGCCTTTGGGTGAGTGATTGGTCAAAACCAGCTTGGTCAAGCCGGTGGCCGAATTCGTCACCGCCACCGTCACCTTGGCGTTTGAGGGCCGGAGCTTCGGCCCCGAGGTGGAAACGGTCCCACGATAATGAGTGACCGTGTCCGCACTCCGGGCGCCTTTTTCCTGAAAAGCATAGTAGATGACCGGATTGCCATTCTCATCCAAAATCGGTCCGCCGACGTCGGTGGTGCCATCGTCCGCCGTTGTGCCATCATCAGTGCCCGAACCGTCGTCCGTCGTGGTACCGTCATCGGCGCCGGACCCATCATCCACACTCGTGCCATCATCCGTACCGGAGCCGTCATCCACACTGGAATCATCTCCGCTGGAATCGTCGGTGGTGGAATCATCGGCGCTCCCGCTGTCGGCCGACTGCGCCCCCGCGTCCGTGCCATCGTCAGTCGTCGTGGTGTCAACCCCCGTGTAGTCCGTGGTATCCCCCTCGGAAAGCGTTACATTCCCCACCGTCACGAGCGTGGGATCGGTCATGGCCAAGGAGGGACGGGCGGACCAGAGGGTCAGCCCAAACGCGCAAAGCAGGCAGGCAATTCGTTTCATGGGGTACATTAACTACAAGGTAAGATATTTAGCGCATAAACTTATTCCCGACAAGCTCATAGAGAAGTCATTTACCACCAGCCGAGGACGTGCCCCTGCGCCAGCTTGATGGCGAACACCCCGAGGTTTTTGGCCAAATGCCCCGCAAAACAGGGAAGCAGCGACCGCCGCGGGTTCAGCGGACACAACCGCATCGCGTACCACCAAATCGACGCCAGGAACACCATCCCGCTGCTCCACCAGGCCTTCAGCGAAGTGTCAAACACCACGCCGCCGACCGCCGCCGGGTCGTCCGGCTTCCACTGCCACAGGAACGAATGCAGCAGCGCAAACCCGGCCGAACACACCACCACGCCGCCGATGAGTTTTCCCCGGCCTTTCCCTTGGAAAACTAGAAATCCCCGGAAAATCAGCTCCTCGTAAAAAGCTGCGCATACCATCGGCACCAGGAAGAGCACCGCGATGTTGCTCTGCTTTTCGCTGAGGCCTAGCGCGTTTTCCCCCATCGTCTCGAGGCCCAGGAGCAGGAGCGATCCGGCCACCGCCAACCCGATAATCGGCGCTGGGCAGGGCGTGGCGCCGGGAAAGCCGCGAGGGTTGGGCCGGCCGGCTATTTCCGCCCGAAAGTCGCCTACCCACAGGTATAAGAGATAGGCGCTGACGCCAGTCACCAGGATTATCTGTAGCAGGGCGTCTTGACTCACGGGCAAACGTCGGTTTGGGTGCTGGCTGGGCAGGCCTGTCGGGGCACGCCGGGTTCCCCGGCAGCTTTCCCCGCCGTGACGGCTCTTGTCCATCCAAATCGCCCATTTCCGTCCCATGCTGGCCGTCACCGCACCTCGTCCCCCCACGCCCGCCGGCCTCCCGCCGGGCAGCGAGAGCGTTTTGCGCGACGTGCAGCCGCACTTGGCGGCCCTGGACCGCTTTCTGGCGGAACAGGTCGAGTCCTTCGAACCCCAGTTGCGCGAACTCGTCCGGTACACCCTCGCCAACCACGGCAAACGCATCCGGCCCACGCTGGTTTTCTTCGGCGGCTGGCATGAACAAGGCCGCGTCCTGCCTGACCAAGTGCGCGCCGCCGCCGTTGTAGAACTCGTCCACCTGGCCACCCTTGTCCACGACGACGTGCTCGATGAAGCCAGCATCCGCCACCGCCTGCCGACCGTCAGCCGCAAATTCGGCGCACCCGTCGCCGTGCTGCTCGGCGACGCCCTCTTTGCCCAGGCGCTCAAACTCGCGGCCGATTTCCCCACCGTGGAAGTGTGCCGCGCGGTTTCGCTCTCCACCCGGCGCGTTTGTGCGGGCGAAATCCACCAGACCCTCGAGCGCGGCAATCCCAGCTTTTCGCTGGCGGAGTATTTTGAGGTCATCTCGCTGAAAACGGGGGAATTGTTCGCCGTCTCCTGCCTGCTTGGCGCGCGGCTGGCCGGTTACCCGGAAGCCTACGCCCAGGCCGTCCGCCGCTGCGGCCTGCAACTCGGCATCGCGTACCAGATCTTTGACGACGTCGCGGACTTCTGTGGCGACGAACGCAAAATCGGCAAAACCCTCGGCACCGACCTCGCCAGCGGCAAGTTCACCCTCCCACTCCTGTGGCTTTTCGACCGCCTGCCGGCCGAGGAAGCGACCGCGCTCTGCCGCCAGGTCCTCGCGGGCACCGCCGACCTCAAGGAGCTCGTCGGCAGCATGGAACGCAACGGCGTGCTCGTGCAAGTCCGCGAACGTTTCGAGACGGAATTGCGCGCGGCGGAAACCGCGCTGGCCGGGTGGGAAGGCCAGGAACCCACACCCCGGCTCCTCGCGCTGGCGGATTTTGTCCGCGGTCAAATGGCGCGGATTTTGGATTGAGGGAAACCGAGCAAGACTGAAAAGGAAAACAGAATTTTTCACCGCAGAGAGCGCAGAGTTCGCAGAGCAAAAGAGGAGCCGATTTTTACCGCGAAGGACGAGAAAAGAAAAACTCGCGCGGAGGCGCAAGCCGCGCCACGAATAAACACGAAAGGGCACGAAGAGGAATGCGTGGTAAAGGCAGGGCGCGGCCTCCCTGGCCTGAGCTTGCCGAGGGCCCTGGTCTGAGCCTGCCGAGGGCCCTGGCCTGAGTTCATCGAAGGCCGGACGCACCTAGCAAAGTTTTTCCCCACGGAGAGCACAGAGCACGCAGAGGTAAAGAAGTGTGGATTGCGTTGGAAAAACTAGCCACGAATAAACACGCGGAGTCGCGAATGGGAAGGAAAGGCATGCGGGGGAGAGCACGAAAATAAATTAGCCCAGTGGTTATATTAGTCCGCGCCTTCGGGCGATGTCGGCCGCCTGCGTGCGATTCTGGGCCTGTAATTTGTCGAGGATATTGGTGACGTGGTTTTTGACCGTGCCCTCCGCAATGTGCACCCGGCCCGCAATTTCCTTGTTTGGCACGCCTTGGGCGAGCAGCACCAGAATTTCTCGCTCGCGCTCCGAAAGCGGTTCCACAAATTCGCCCGGTCGGTGCAGCGCCGAACGCAGCGCCCGCGACGCAATTTCGGGCTGGATGAACGTCTCGCCGGTTTGCACCCGGCGAATGGTTTCAAGCAATTCGTGCGCCGGCACATCCTTGAGCAAATAACCACAGGCCCCGGCGCGGATTCCCTGAAACACGTAATCGTCGCGATCGAAGGTGGTCAGAATGATGATCTTGGCCTCCCGCCACGCGCGACAAAGAGCGGCGGTCGCTTCCACTCCATTTAAATGCGGCATCTGCACATCCATTAGAATGACATCCGGACGCAGTTGCAGGGCAAGCTTGACCGCCGCGTGGCCGTCCTCCGCTTCGCCGACCACTTTGAAATCCGACTCCAATTCCAAGATGGTCTTCAGCCCCTGCCGCATCAGCGTTTGGTCTTCGGCTAAAAGTATCCGGATGGGTTTCATCAGTTGATTATGGGTAAACGAGCTTCGAGCAACGCACCGCCATCGTCTGCTGTCGCCAGCGTAAAAGTTCCGCCCAGTCCTTCCACGCGTTCGCGCAACCCGCGCAAACCATAGTGGCCAGGCCTGCCTTCGGCATCTGGCGGCCAGCCGACGCCATCATCAGACACGCGCAGGACAATTTCCCAGGGTAATAACTCCATGGTCACGCGGACGCGCCGAGCTTGGGCGTGCCGACCAATGTTCGTCAAACCTTCTTGCACAACACACCAGAGCACCTCCGCCACGAGCGGTGGAAGGGCGTCCGTCTCGGCCGGCACCTCGCAAGCCACCGCCAGCGCCAGGCGTTTGCCCGCGTCAGCACACAAAGCCGGTAACGCCGCCGCCAGCGGTCGGTCGCCAAGGCCGGACGAACGCAGGTTATCCAGCGCCTTGCGCAAGTCTTCCGTGCTGGCGCGCGAAAGTTTTTGCATGTCTTCCAGCATCGCCGCCGCTCGCGCCGGATTCATCGCCACCACCCGCTGCGCCGCCTCGAGCTGCACCGTGAGGGTGACGAGTTGGTGGCCCAGCGTGTCGTGCAAATCGCGGGCGAGCCGCTCACGCTCACGCAACGTCGCGAGTTCGCCCTCGCGATCGCGAGCTTGCTCCAGGGCCTTCTTGGCCAACTCCAATTCACCAATGAGCCGGGCTTGTTCGTCGTTGGCCACACCTTGCTCCTTGAGCATCAACCCGATGGCCGCGGGCAACACCACTGGATAAACGGCACCAAACCAGTCTCCCAGCGTGTACGAGGCCAATTCGTTCCAGCCCTGCATTATTGGCAAAAAGAGAATCCCCGCGGCGATACCCAGGCCCAAGGCCCATCCCAGTGGCAGGACCGCGAACATCATGCCTGTATAATACATGCGCACCCACCAGAGTTCATTTTGCGCCTGGGAGGCCACGGCCAGCGCCATGCTGAGCAGTGATGCAAAAAAACCCACGTCACCCAGCACCCCTCCCGGCCAGAGCGCCCGCTTAAAAACGCCGCGCCACACATAGAGCGCGACCTGCCCGGCCAGTAATCCAATCACTGCCGCCGTTTGGGCCGTCCAAAAATTATGGATGCGCATCCAAAAATAGAAACAAACCGCCACCCCACCTAAAAACAGCAGATGGAAGGACAGATAGGACGTGGGACGCACGGGTGTCGGTGGCGGAGCCGATGAGTCGGTTGTTGCCGGAGATTTGAAATCATTCATTAGCGTTGAGCGTTAAGGTGTGCCTGGAGTTGGCCGCCCACCATGGCTTTCGCCTTTCGGGGCAGCGTCCGACGGATTAAGGCTGGGCGGCCGGTGGGGTGAGTTTTTGTTGCAACGCCGAGTTGTCGGGAAAAAGCTCGGCGCCCCGCTGCCACGTCTGGCGGGCGAAATCGGCGTTGCCCTGTTTCTGGTATTCGTCGCCCAGCCGAAGGTAACTGTCAACGAATTGGGGTTGTGGAGTTTGCTGCTCCTGTTGCCGAATCAGGGCTTGAAAGGTTTGCAGCACCTCCGGTCCCTTGTTCATGAACGCCGGGTAGAACGACAAGGCCACCGCCTTGTAGTATTGCGCGTCCCAGTTGACCGGATCCACTTTTAGCGCCGTGTTAAAGGACTCGTCAATTTTCGCGCCCAGGATGCCCACTTGGACGATGTCCGCAATGGTCCGTGATTTGAGCATATAGCCGCGGCCGAGGGCGACCAAGACGGGTGGCGAGTCTGGATTCTCCTCCGCCATGCGCTCCAACGCGGTGACGGCGTGCTCCAGTTGGCCGGCCTTGTCCAAATGCTCCCAAGCCGCTTCCCGCTCGGCGAACGTGGCCTCGGGCGAGAGGACGAGGCCCACGGTCTCCGCAAATTCCACCGCGGGGTCGTTTACCTTTTTCACTTCGGGAAGGGCCGGCGCGGCGGGAATCAAAACCCCCTGCACCATTGCTGCCGCGGGCGGCGGCTGGACAATCGGTGCGATTGAAGCGGTAGCCGAGGTCGCGGTGATCGACGGCTTGGGCCGGGTGGCGAAGAAAGCGGCCGCGGCAAGCGCGCCCATGAGGAGAATACCGGGAATCATTATTTTCATGCGGCGCCAGTTTACCCGAACAGGCAGTTTCCGCACAGACCCCGAAGTCACGAAATCGCTAGGTAAAAAGTCATGGTGCCCGCCTAATAAAAGGAACAGAAGATATAACCGCCGAGCGCACGGAGGAGCCGGGGAAGCGAAGAAAGCGGAGCCACGAATTAACACGAAAAAGCACGAAGGGAAAGGACAGGCGAATGGGGTAGGGCGCGCTGCCCTCAGCGCGCCGTCGAGCTTCGATAAAAGGATACACTCGAGTAGTTAAACGTAGCGGTTTGGGATGAAAGTGGACGGCGAGAGGCTTGATTAGGCTTGATTTACCTTGATTAGGCTTGATTGGCGGAGGCGGCAGACGGGGGAATGGACGCGGGCATGAGGCCGCGGAGGGATGCGACGAGAGCCTCGCGTTCGGGCTGTTCGGCCTCCCATTCGGCGTTTTCCTCGGCTTCGGCCTTGGCCTGGGCGGCGGCATCGGCGCGCTTAGCTTCCCAACAGGCGGTATCAAAGCGAAGACGTTGCTCGACGTAATCGGCCTGGCGGAGGCGGGAGAGTTCGTGGGCAATGCGAAGCAGGGCGCGGCGGGCGGCGGGATCAGTTTCGGCGGCGGGCGCGGATTGCACCAGGCAACGGCCCAAGGCCAGGGCGAGGGGCGCCGTGAGGGCGCTGATGTAGGGATGGAGGCCGGGATTCGCCGCGGGGACGGAGGCGTCTTCAGCCAGACGCTGCATCCAGGCACGGGCCTCGCGCTGCCAACGCCATTCCGCGAAGCCGCCCTGCCGCCAGTCGGAAAGGTTCTGGGCGTTGACCGGGTGGCCGGCGAATTCGGCGACGAGGAGAGCCTGGACCTCGGGCTTGGCGTTAAGCCAGGCGAGGAGGGAGGCAGCCTGTTCGCCATCGTCGAGGCGGATATTGATCTGCTCGCGAAAAGCGAGGGGGAGGCGGGCAGTCTTACCGTTGCGGGTCATGGTGACCCAATGATATGAAATAAGCGAGGGAAGGTAAAGGAGGAAAATTGAAGGAAAATGGTTTAGCCACGAATTAACACTAATATATGAAAGAGGCTGAGCGCTCCCCAAGGACAAGCCTTTAACTCACAAATGTTGCGACTTATCTCTAAAATCGGAAGAGAAGAGCTAACATGTTTGTAGCAAACAATTACTTACTTGAGTCAAAGCTAAATCAACCCATATCCTGCATGAATGGCCGTAACATTACCCAAGGACGCATTGCAACGTGTTCATCTCGGTCAATCATTTGCGGAATATTCGAGCCCACATCAATTTATAACCTTATTATTTTCAATTGGATTTTTTGGCTTAAAAGAAGGCAAGGAGTGGGCTTTTAAATCTGACAGCGGTGAGGCCACTTTTACACCGTCAATAACGACCGCAACCTTAGTCAGAATACATACTTCATATCATGCCGCGTTGCATTTGAGAGAAATGTTACTTTCAGAGATTTCCGAGTCTATAAATCTCCAAGCAACCGGCGTATTAGATGAATTTCCCGAGGGAATGGTTCTTCAAACCTACCACGATCGACTTAAATTTCTTCTCGATCATCTTGATGAGATCCCTAGAGGAAAGTCCGGGCGACTGAATTTGAAAATTTCTGTGGTGAATTGATTAAATTATGTTTTTTTAGATCTTTAACTAATGTTCAGCCAAAAGAGAGAACTCTTGATAGCGTAGCGATAAGAGACTGGGTGGCGTCAAATAGAGCGATTGGCGGCTTTTGGGAAGTAGTTCGAAGTAGGTATGAGGCAATGCAAGTGATATCCCTACCATTAGGCGGACGCGACGGAGCGCGCACCGCGAAGCGGCGCGCTGGGGGCGGCGCGCCCTACCAGGTTCAGAGGCTAGGCCGGTCCGGGCCTTCGATGGACTCAGGCCGAGGGAGGCGCGGCCCTACCTCGGAGAAGAGCGGACGCCTCGGAGAGGCGTCGCTGCCTAAACTATCCACAGATGACTTCCGTCAAACTGACCCTCGACCAACCTAAAGCGCTCCTTGCAAAACGCATCACCTCGAACTAAGGTTGGTGCTGCATGAGAGCGTTAAAGTTGACCCGGGATTCCAGCATGGCTGCATCGCCGCGCCTTGATCGTTCCGTCATTGGCAAGATGAAGCTGGAAAGCCAGGGGTCGGATTTGGCATATTGGTTGCGCCAGACGCCCGCCGCCCGCTTGCGGGCCGTCGAATATTTGCGACAGTTAAATTACGGCCATGCTACCGCTACCGCGCGACTTTCGCGACTTCATCGCCTTGCTCAACGCAAAGCGGGTTAAATACCTCGTCGTCGGCGGCTATGCGGTGGCCTTTCATGGCTATCCTCGGGCTACACAAGATTTGGACATTTTTATTGAGGCCACCCATCGCAATGCCAGTGCACTATTGCGGGCGTTTGCCGAATTTGGTTTTGCGGCGGTTGACGTTGCGCCGGAATATTTTTTGGACAAGGGCCAGGTGGTTTGGCTGGGCCGCGAACCGCACAAGCTCGAGATACTCAATGATATTTCAGGGGTGACGTTTGCTGAGTGTTACGCACAGCGGGTGCGGGCGAAGCTCGGTGGCTTGAGCATAAATTTTATTTCGCTGCCAGATTTGCTCGCCAACAAACGGGCCAGCGGCCGTAACAAAGATTTGGCTGATTTGGACTATTTGCCGAAAATTAAGACCAGATCCGCACTAACGAAACGCCGGTCCAAAGGCTAGGCCGGTCCGGAGGCCCGGCCCTACCTCGGAGAAGAGCGGACGTCTCGGAGAGACGTCCCTACCTTAAGACGGACGCGACGGAGCGCGTCCCTCCAAAGCGGCGCGCTGGGGGCAGCGCGCCCTACCAGGTTCAGAGGCTAGGCCGGTCCGGGCCTTCGATGGACTCAGGCCGAGGGAGGCGCGGCCCTACCTAAGAGCGACGACGGCGGAAGAGAGAGAGGAGTCCCGCGACACCGGAAGCGAGGAGCGCGAAGGTGGCCGGTTCGGGGACAGGAGCGGGGATGAGCACGACTTCGCCGAGGGTGCTGCCGGTGGGGAGGAGGAACATGACTTCGTAGTTGTCGTAGATCGCCGCGCCGCCGGGGTTGATGCGAGTGCCGCCGCTGATGTCGTTCGCGATGACGACGTTGCCGCCGTAGGGCGTCGTGCCGGGGTAGGCGAGGATGGTGCTGCCGTTATACGAGAGGGTGAGCGCGCGGGTGCCGGAGCTGTCGGCGCCGAAGGCCGTGCTGTAGATGACGGAGTTGGGGCCGCCGCCGGTGTCGAGCACGAGCGGCGTGGTGTTGCTCGCAATGGGGTTGGTGAGACTGACCGTGGCGTTGGCGACTTGGGCTTTGTTGTAGCCGTTGATGAAATTGCCGCTGGTGGTGGGGATGAGATTGCCGGAGAGGCTCAGGGGCATGATGATGGCGCCGGGGGCGTTTTCCGCGGCGGTAATAGCAGCGGAGGAAAGGCCGATGGTGAGCGTGCCGTTGCCGCTGACGACGCCCGCGACATTCACGAGATAACCCGCTTGCAGGCCGGGCCCGAGCGGAAGCTGGGTCAAAATCGTGGCGAGGGTGCTGGTGCCGTAGAGGCCGGCGCCGAAGTCGCCGTAGGTATTGTCGGCGAGCATGTTGTTGCTGGTGAAGGTGGTGTTGCCGCCGCTGGTGATGCTGACGACCGAAGCCACATTGACGCCCGCGCCCGTGCTCGCGAGGGGATTGCCCAGATTGTCCCCGAGCGTGACGGTCACGGGGTCCATATAATAATTATAGGACAAGCCCTGGGCGAAGGTGAAGCTGTCGGTCACGCTATGGCCAGCGCCACCGAGGGTGGAAAACATGTTGGGCGCGCCGGTGTCGAAGAGGTAGGGGACGATGGCCGAGGTGGTGCTGTTACCACCGGTCATGCTGGCGTAGATGGTGTAGCGGTCGGGGGAGAAGTTGGAGGGCGTATCCACATAAATCGGCACGGTATAGGGGCCTTGGGCCAGCGCGGTGAGCGCGGCGGTGGCGGCGAAGGCGAGCGCGCCCAGGAATTTGATTTTCATAAAACGGATGAATTAGTACAATTTGAGAAAGTGACGCCGGACGCGCAAGTCCTACCAATAATGGTGGACATGCTGAAGGACGCGTTGTTCGTAGAGTTTGCGAATGGCCGCCATTTTGCTTTTGGAAAAGTCCGGCAGGTCGGCGGCGGCGACGTTGTCCTCGACTTGCTGCGGGTTTTTCGCGCCGGGGATGGAGCACGTGACATCCGGGAACATCTGGATCCACCGCAGCGCGAACTGGGCCATCGTCACGCCGCGCGGCACGAGCGGGCGGAGTGCATCGACGGCGGCGAGGCCTTGGGCGTAGTCGAAGCCGGAAAACGTTTCGCCGCGGTCGAAGGATTCGCCGTGGCGGTTGAACTGGCGGTGGTCTTCGGGCGCGAAGGTGGACTTGGGCGTGAGTTTGCCGGTCAACATGCCGGAGGACAGCGGCACGCGCGCGAGGATGCCGACTTTGTGGATGCGGGCGCGGGCGAAAAAGAGGTCGGCGGGGCGCTGGCGGAAAATATTAAAAATGATTTGCACGGTTTTCACGCGCGGGTGCTCGATGGCCTTGAGGGCTTCCTCGACTTTTTCCACGCTCACGCCGTAGTGGCGGATTTTGCCGGCGGTAACGAGGTCGTCGAGGACGGAGAAAACCTCGGGCCGGTAATAAACGTCGGTGGGCGGGCAGTGGAGCTGGACGAGATCGAGGGCGTCCACCGCGAGATTTTTCAGGCTGCGCTCGATGAAGGCGGTGAGGTTTTTGCGATTGTAGCCGTCGGCGGTGTGGGGGTTGAGGCGGCGGCCAGCCTTGGTGGCGACGTAGAAAGGGTCCTTGCGCTCGCGGCGCAGCCGGGCGATGAGGCGTTCGCTGCGGCCGTCGCCGTAAACGTCGGCGGTGTCGATGAAATTGACGCCGAGGTCGAGGGCGCGGTGCAGGGCGGCGAGGGAGTCCTCATCGCGGACGTCACCCCAACTGCCGCCGATGGCCCAGGCGCCGAAGCTGACGGTGGAGACTTTGAAGCCGGTGCGGCCCAGAAGGCGGTATTTCATGGGAAAGGGAAAACGAAAGGTGGAATGGAGAAGGTAGGAGGTGGAATGAAAAGCCGAAGCTTAAAAACAACATTCGCCGCCGGCTACGTAAGTGTGAGGCCCATCGACGTCCCTTTGTTTTGTGCCGGGCGGAAGCGCACGCAAGATTTTTCCCATTGTTTTCCGGCGGGCGGGTGTTAAAGTGGATGGATGCGGGCGGGGCGCGTCCCTCCTGCGCAGCATGGCTTTTTTCTCCAGCGCGAAAACCATCGCAGCAGTCAATCCCGAGCGGGCCGCCGAGGCGGACGCGGATTGGGCGTTGGTGCAGCGCGTGCAGACGGGCGACGTGCGGGCGTTTGACCAGTTGATCAACAAATACCGGGAGCGGCTGTTCGCGATTGTCTACAATCTTTCGGCGAACCGGGAGGATGCGTCCGACCTGACGCAGGAAGCGTTCATCAAGGCGTTTCGCTCCATTGGGCATTTTAAAGGGCAGTCGTCCTTTTTCACCTGGCTATACCGGATTGCGGTGAATTCGACGCTGACGCACCTGAAGCGCTCGCGGTTGCGGCGGTTCTTCAGTTTTGAGAACCTGGACGAGGAGGTCGCGCAGTCCGAGGTGGTGGAGGCTTTGGCGGCAAAACAGACGACGGACAAGCCTTTGATGATTAAGGAGTTGCAGGAAAAACTGAACGAAGCGCTGCAAAGATTGTCTCCTAAGCATAGGACAGTGGTGGTTCTTTTTGAAATCGAGGGCCTGAGCCATTTGGAAATCGCCCACGTCGTGGGCTGTTCCGAAGGCACGGTGCGCTCGCGGCTCCACTACGCCAAACAACAATTACAAACCTACTTGCAGGAGTACCTCCGCTAAGTTATTTTTCTTTTTGCCTTTATCCCCGATGCTCGAACCCTCCAACCCGCCGCCGAAAGTTTCGCTGGAACAACTCCTGCGGCTCAAGCGCCATGAGCGCCCGGCGCCGGAGTATTGGGCGCGGTTTGATCGTGAATTGCGCGAGCGGGCCTTGCGGGTGTTGGTGCAGCCCGCGCCGTGGTATGCGCAGTGGTCGCGTTTGCTGGTGAGCCGGGCCGCGCCCTGGGCCATGCTCGGTGCGACCTCCGCGGTTGTTTTGGGTTTTGCGATGCACAGCAAATTTCTCCAACCGCCCGCGAGCCTCCTTCCCGTGACTCCGGTGGCCTCCGCGCCGCTGGCCGCGATGTCCCCGGCACCCGCGCCCATGGTGGCGGCCTTGTCTGGCGCCGTTAAAATTTCTCCGTCGTCGGCCACGACGGCAGCTGCGGCGGATTCGCTGCCGGCGGCCCGGTCGAGTTACGCCGTCACGTCATTGGCGGAATCTTCGCCGTCGGCCACGTATCGGACGGTGCACGCCACCGTGGCGTTTGCCGCGTATCGGCCCGAGGGCGCGCGTTATGCGGCCGAGGCCGAGACGGCCACGGCCGGCAACGGGCGCGAAACCGGGGTGGCGTATTGATGCGGCCATGACTGCGGGCGGCAAATGGGCCGCGGGTTTGGCGGCCGCCTTGCTGGCGTGGGCCAGTCTCGCACCGTGGGAATTGCGGGCGCAGGGCGCGCCGGCGGCAACCCCGGCAACTGCGCCCAGCCCCGGCGATTATCTCGCGCTCCAGCGGCGCTACCAGGAAATTTACCGGCAGGTGCGCCCGGCGGTCGTGCGCATTCACGCGCTGCGCAAGGACAAGCCCGATGACAAGGTTTCGACGGACTACACCTGCACCGGTTTTTTCATCAACCGGGAGGGAATGATACTGACTACTAATGCCGATTTACTGGCGGGCGCGGAGCGCGTGGTGGTGGAGCACGAGGGCCTGCCGTTCGCGGCGGAGGTGGTGGCCGTGGATTCGGTTTCCAATGTCGCGCTGGTGCGGGCCTTGCGCCTGCCGAAAGATTTCGTGGTCCTGCCGCTGACGGAGGACGCCGGCCTGCCGCCGATTGCCTCGCAGCTTTTCGCCGTGACGTGCAAGATGGACGAGGAACCCGGCCCGTCGACGGGTTTGTTGCTGGGCTTCAACACCGATTTCGGCAACAAGCACCTGCCGACGCTGCACTTGCGCACGAGCCTGTCGTACGACGGCGGCGAAGGCGGTTCACCCGTGTTTGATCTGACCGGACGGCTCGTGGGCGTGATGCTCGCGAGCCTGCCGGAAACGCGGTCGTCGCTGGTGCTGCCGACGGCGGCGGTGGAGCGCGTGCGGGAGGAATTGGCCGGGAGCGGCCATGTTTCCTACGGGCGCTTCGGCTTCGTCGAGCAGGAGTTCAAGGAGGCTGACACGGGCCCGCAGGTGCTGGTCACCAGCGTTGAATACGGCGGACCGGCGGCGGTGGCGGATTTGCGCACGGGCGACCAACTGCTCGCCATCGGCAGCCGGACGATCACGCGCGACTCGGATTTGCGTCAGGCCTGGTTTTTTTCGCAACCCGGCCAGGTAGTGACCGTGCGGGTGCGGCGCGAAGGCAAGGACCTGGATTTGCCGCTGAAAGTCGGCCAGATGACTTCAGAGACTGCGGCCATACCCAAACCCGCACCCGCCGCCACGCCCGCGCCCGACAGCAGCAACACGACGGCCACGCCCCCGCCCGACACTTCCGCCCAGCCGCCACCGTTTAGCAACGTGCCCGTCGCGATTGGGCCGCGGCCTTGAGCGCCGGAGCGTCTGCGACTCGCCGTCTTTCTTCATGCCCGTCAAAACAGAACTGCTCACGGTGCGCGGACCGGGCCGCGGGACGCACGAAATCACCGGCGCCGTGGCCGAGGCGCTGCGGCGCACGGGCTTGCGCGAGGGCACGGTGACGGTTTTTTGCCAGCACACGAGCTGCAGCCTCGTCATCATGGAAAATGCCGACCCCAGCGCCCGCCGCGATCTGCACTATTTCATGGACAAGCTGGTCCCGGAAAACGATCCGGGCTTTGTGCACACCCTCGAAGGCCCCGACGACATGCCCAGCCACATCAAGATGGCGCTGACACGGACGGCCGAAGTCATTCCCTTCAGCGGCGGGCGGCTCCTGCTGGGCAGTTGGCAGGGTATTTTTCTGTGGGAGCACCGCCGCGCTCCGCACCAACGCAGCCTGGTGCTGACCTTCAACGGCGAATGAACCGGGCAGATTCTCGCGCCGGCGGCGCGAATACATTTGCCAGCCGTTGTCCGGCTGGCTGAAAACCTTGCCACCCGCGCGATGACTCGATCCAACCACCCCACAGAATCCCGCCCCAACGCCAAATTCCGGCTGGGCTGGGGCATGCTGGCTCTGGTGGTCCTGCTCGCGGGCACGGGGTGTGACCAGAGCGGCAAGGTCGAAGTGCTGCCGGAAACGGAGGAGAAAGCCTTTCACGACGCCCAGCAGTTGATGAAGGAAGACCGCCCGAAGGATGCGCTGGCGTCGTATTTGCGCGTGATCAAGAAACGCCCCGACGATGCGCCGGAATCGCATCTCGAAGCCGGCCAGCTTTATCTCAAGGTCGAACAAAACCCGGTGGCCGCGATTTACCATTTTCAGGAATATCTCGCCGTGAAGCCGAACAGCGAGCAGGCGCCGATGGTGAACCAATTGATCGACACCGCGAAAAAAGAATTTGCGCGCACGCTGCCCGGCCAGCCGATGCGCAGCGATTACGAACGCCTCGACTTGCTCGATAAGATAAAAAGTTTGAACGCCGAGAACGAGCAACTGCGCCGCCAACTGGCCGGGCATCCAAGCGTGGTGGCGGTGGATAACGCACCTCCCGTGCCCACGCCGGCACCCACCCGCGGGGCCACGCTCGTGCCGACGCTGCCACCACCGCCCGCGCGAGGCGCCCCGACGCCGGCCACCACTCCCGGCCGCGGCACCCCAACGCCGGGCACGCCGTCTTCTGCCTCCACCCGGGGCGCGCCACCTCCCGTCGCGGCGAGCGCCGGGCCGCGCACGTATCCGGTGGTGAAAGGCGACACGCTTTCCAACATCAGTAATAAAATGTATGGGACGCCGAACCGCTGGCAGGAAATTTTCAACGCCAATCGCGACCAGCTTTCCACCCCCAATGCGATGAAACCCGGGCAAGTGCTCAAGATTCCGTAAGCTTTCTGCCCGCCAACGCGACGCGGGGCGGACTCCGGCCATGCCGTACTTTGATTACAACGCCACCGCCCCGCTGCATCCCACGGCCCTGGCCACCTGGCGTGAGGCGGCCGAGCACGGGTGGCACAATCCTTCAAGCCCTTACCGCGCCGCCGCACGCGCGCACGCCCTCCTCGAGCAAGCCCGCGAACACATCGCCGCGCTGATCGGCGGTCCGGCGGAG
>Ga0265320_10000110_pt1 | contig 71074 bp, 60 predicted proteins | sample 4827metaG_FD_202087 | JGI IMG/M metagenome (GOLD analysis project Ga0265320, IMG submission 202087) | Rhizosphere microbial communities from Carex aquatilis grown in University of Washington, Seatle, WA, United States - 4-8-27 metaG | ecosystem: Host-associated > Plants > Roots > Rhizosphere >...
CATGGTCGGCGGCAAAGCGCGGCGCGGGCAGGCAGTCGCCATCGAGAAAGACCAGGTATTCGCCTTCGGTCATGGCGATGGCGGAGTTGAGGATGAGGCTCTTGCGAAACCCGCGATCCTCCTGCCGGGCGTGCAATACTTTGAACGGGGCTAGTTTCGACCATTTTTCGATGACGGCGCGGGTGGCGGGGCCGGAGCCGTCGTCGGCGATGACAACTTCGTGGGGTCGCGCCGAGGTGTCCGCCGCGAGCCGGGAGAAAATGGCGTTGAGCGCGGCGGGGTTGTTGTAGGTGCTGATGACGAAGCTGAGGCGCATCAGACGGCGGGGTTGTTGGGCGGGCGCGAATGGCGCTGTTTTTGCTCGTGTTCCCAGAGCAGGGCGTAGCGGTAAAACGTGGCGTAGCTGGTGGAATAGGCGATGTAGAAACCGCGAAAGCCGTCAAGAAATCCGCCGCGCAAAATATAGCCGCGAAAAAACCGCCAGCCGGCGCGAAAGATGGCGTTCGCGGTGGAAAATCGCGCGCCGCGGTCGAGTTGGCGGCGCAGAAAAATATCCCCAAAGTAGCCGATTTTGCCGAGGTTTTCGCGCAGGCTCGGGCAGGTGTAGTGGCTCAAATCGCCGGACAGTTTGGCCGCCGGGCCGTCCAATTCCATTTTGTCGTGTTCTGGACTGCCGCCCCAGCGGCCGCGACCGCGGCGCAGGAGGCGCAGGCTGTGGTCGGGATACCAGTCGCCGTGCTTGATCCATTGGCCGAGAAACCAGACTTTGCGCGGGAAAAACGCGCCGGCAAAATTCGCGTCGTCGCGCTGAATAAACTCGCGGAGGCTGGCGGCGAGCGCGGGCGAGACCTCTTCGTCGGCGTCGAGGCACAAAATCCACGGCTGGGTGGCGTAATTGAGCGCGGTGTTTTTTTGGTCGCGGTGGCCCTGCCAGGCGTGTTCGTGGACTTTCGCACCGTATTTTTGAGCGATGGCGACCGTATCGTCCGTGCAATCATTGACGACGACGACGATTTCACTGACCCACGGCGCGACGCTGTCGAGGCAGCGCGGCAGGTTGGCGGCCTCGTTCCGGGCAATGAGGACGAGGCTGAGCGGAAGTTTATCGGCGGGGTTCATGTTGGCACAGGGGTGCTGGCGGCGAGGGCTTTTTGGATGCAGGCCCAAACCGCGCCGGGGGTGATGGCGGCCATGCAGGGGCTGGGGGCGTGGCACTCGTGCCAGTGTCCGCTGCAGGAGCACAGGCCGCCTTGGACGACTTGGTGCTCGGGGCCGAGGGGTGCCCAGCGGGAGGCGGCGGTGGCGCCAAAGAGGCCGATGGTGGGGATGCCAAGACCGGCGGCGAGGTGCAGCGGCGCGGTGTCCGGCGAGACAAAGAGGCGTGCGCGGGCGACGGCGGCGAGGAACAAATCCAAGGGCAGCGCAGGCGGAATCGTCGGCGCTTTGGGCAAGGCGCCCCAGACTTCCGCGAGCAGGGCTTGTTCGCGCGCACTCGGCCCGGAAGAAAGCGCAATGTCGACGCCGGCACCGTGGGCGCGATTGTAAAGTTCGACCCAATTCGAGGCGGGCCATTCTTTTTTGGGCTGGCTGGTCGAGAGGTGAAAGAGCACGGGATGGCCGGGTAAAATTGCGCGGGCCTCGGCGGCCAGCGCAGGGTCGGCGCGGATTTCGAGGCGGGGTTCCATGGGGAAGGGGATATTCCACGCGCTGAGGACATGGAGGTCGCGCACAATTTCGTGGCGCGTGGCGTCGGCTTCCTCAATGCAGCGGGTGTAGGCCATCCGGCGCAGGAAAGTGCCGTCAATGGGCATCACGCCCAGGCGTTCTCGCGCGCCGATGAGGCGGCTGAGGATGGCCCCACGGTCGTTGCCGACAAAGTCCACGCTGCGGTCAAATTTTTCGCGGCGCAGGGCCTTGATGAGCGGCCAGCTTTCGGAAAAGCGCGCCTGGCCGCGGGTGCGGGGGAGTGCCCAAACCTTGTCGAGCCAGGGTAGGTGGCGCAGGAGCGGGGCGGCGTCCTCGGCAACGAGCGCGTGGATTTCGGCGTCGGGCCACTGATTGCGCAAGGCGCGCAAGGCCGGGACGGCCACGACGACGTCGCCCAGATACTTGAATTTGATCGCCAGGATTTTTGTCTTAGCCACAGGCCGCGAATATGATAAAGATGCCGCGCCATTCCAAGCCTAGACCCTGACGGGATTGGAAGGCGCGCCAATTTTATGTCACCCACCACGCTGGAAGACCTCGAGAAGGAGGCGATTTTTGATTTTTTCGGGCGGCGGGCCGACGGATATTTCGTGGAGGTCGGGGCCAACGACCCACACGAACTTTCGCAAACGTGGCCGCTGGAGCAGCGCGGGTGGACGGGTTTGTTGGTCGAGCCGCAGCAACAATGCTATGAAAAGTTGCTGGCGATGCGGCCGCAGTCGCGGGTGGTGCGGGCGGCGTGCGCCGGGCCGGAGCAACGCGGCACGGGGACGTTGCACGTGGCCCAGGGTTCGGGGCACAGTGGCTTGCAGCGCGATGTGGATGAAATGGGCGTGCACTATATCGGGACGGAGACCGTGCCGGTGGTGACGTTGGATGATTTATTGACCAAGGAGGCACCGGCCCGCGTGGATTTTGTTTCCATCGATGTGGAGGGCCTGGAGATGGATGTGTTGCGCGGGTTCGACCTGGCGCGCTGGCAGCCGGGGTTGGTATTGATGGAGGATCGCGTGCACGACCTGATTAAGCATCGTTACTTGCTGGGGAAAGGTTATCGCTTGCTGCGGCGCACGGGTCTCAACGGCTGGTATGTGCCGCGGGGGCATCCGGCGCGGGCAACATTGGGCGAGCGGCTGAAGCTGTGGCGCAAATATTATTTGGGCACGCCCTTGCGCCGGATGAAGCAAAAATTGCGGGCGCGGAAAAAGTAGCCGACAATGGGTTGACCCGGTTGCAACCCCGAGTTTACTCTCGAATTCCCGATGGAATTTTTCCGCCTGATTCCCGAAAAAGCCCGGATCCTCGTGCTCGACCTCGGGTTTCTGGGCGACACGATTCACTTGATACCCGCGCTGGCGGCGATTCGCCGGGCGCGACCCGAGGCCCGGCTGGAGGTGATGGTCGCCGAGCATATTCAGGGCATTTTGGCGGTTTGCCCATGGCTGGACGCAGTGCAGGGGTATCCGCGCTTTCCGAAGGGGCCGCCGTGGTATCAGAATTTTGGCCGGGTGAGCGCGTTGCGGGCGGAGCAATATGATGTGGTGATTAATTTAAACGGCTCCGACCGTTCGAGCATTTTAACTTGGTTGAGTGGCGCGCGTTTACGGCTGGGGCGAGTGCCGCCGAAGACCTCGTGGTTTTGGCGGCATTGTTTCACGCATACGGTGGAAGTGCCGTTTGGGAGGCAGGCGTTGTATCGCCAGCGCCTGGATGCGTTGACGGCGGCGGGATTTCCGGCGGCGGCGGTTGACGGGCCGGCCTTTCCGATTGAGATACCCGCCGAGGCGGCGCAGAAGGTGGCGGCCCTACTCGGTGGGGAGCGCGCGTTTGTCCATGTCAGTCCATTTGCGACGCAGGATGAAAAGGAATTGCCCCTCGAAGTTCTCGCTGAATTCTTGAACACTGCCGCGGCGGCTCACCCGGAATTGTCGTGGGTTCTCTCGACGGCGCCGAATGAGCGCGAGCGCACCAAACTGGCGGATTTGCGCGCAAGATTGAATTTCTCACCCTGGAAAATTTTCCCCGGCGATTTGAATTTGGTGGAGTTGGCGGAGGTGATGCGACGGGCGCGGCTGCACCTGGGCGGCGATTCGGGCGCGTTGCATGTCGCGTTAATGGCGGGGACGAAGACGCTATCCTGGTGGCGCGATTATCCCGGACGCGTGGAGTGGATGCCCGCCGGGCCGGGACATGTTGCGTGGGTGTCGCCAAAATCGGGCGACGGCGGACTGACGATTAAGCCAAACGATTTGCTCGCCGCGTTGAATGAGGCGCTAAAGCCCGTGAATGTTTCCTGAAGATGAAATTCAGCGTCATTACTCCGGCCTTTAATGCCGTGCGCTGGCTGCCGGCCTGCGTGGCGTCGGTGCGGCATGCCTGCGAGGGGATGGACTATGAACATTGGGTTATCGACGGCGGCAGCGCGGATGGAACGCGGGATTTTCTCGAGTCCCAGCCCGACGTGCGCTGGATTTCGGAGCCGGATCGGGGAATGTATGACGCGCTGAACAAGGGGCTGGCGCGGGCCACGGGCGAAGTCGTCGGCCATCTGAATGCGGATGAGCAATACAACCGCGACGGGCTGCGCGCGGCGTTGGCGAAATTGGAACAACAACGCGGGGTGGATTCGGTGTTCGGCCCGACGGTCATGGTGGATGCGGAGCAAAATTTTCTGCAATTGTTCAAACAAATTGTCGTGCCACGAGTCGACGACGCCGTGTGGTGCATGCCGGTGCAGTCGTGCTCGCTGCTGACGCGGCGGGCCATCGCGGTGCGCATTCCCTATGACATGCGCTTTCGACTGGTGGCGGATCACGCGTGGTTTTATCGGCAGATGAAGCTCGGTTTGCGGCTGGCCATGGTGGACAAACCGATCGGAATTTTCACCTGGCGCACGGATAATTTAAGCAACGTGGGCGCGAGCGAGGACGCGCTCGATGGATTGCCGCGAAAAACCGGGCGGCTCAAGCTGGCGAAACATTATTATCGGTGGCGAAAGTTCTTGGCGGGCGGCTATCGGCGCGATCCGGTGGATTATGAAATTGTGCAGGGCGGTCAAGTTCGCCGGGTGCGGATTGAAAAGCCCGCGCTAAAACTTCCGCCGGAACGGTTGCGCGGACGGACGAATTGATCACGCCCGCTTTTTGGAGATGGACACGGGCGCGATGGCGGGTAGTTCCCGGCGACGCCCCACGAGCAGACCGTCCACCGCATAGGATTCCGCGGGCGTGTGCTCGGCCACCACAGTATAGTTGTGTTCGCGCAGCAGCGCGAGGCAGGTCGCGTGAATTTCCTCCGAATGGGTGGAGATGAAGATGCAATCAATGCGCCGTTCGGCCAGCATCCGTTTTGCGCCGCGCAGCATGGACACTTCGAAGCCTTGAATATCGCTGTGGAGCAGGTGAATCCGCTCGATCTTCAAGTGGTCGGCCAGCCAGTCCACCGAGACCGTGGGGGCGTCGTAAGGATGCGTGGCATAATGTTCGCCGAGGTAGCCGCGAAAGAATTCGCCCGGGTAGCCGTTGGTGGCGAAATTGAGACGCCCCGCCATGAGGTTGGTGGGAATCGGCTCGACCATGATGTTGCGGGCCTGCGGCACCTGTTGGTGAAACCACAGCGAGTAAAACGCCCAGTAGGCGCCCAGCTCGAGCATGGTGGCGCCCGGCGGCATCAGCTTGAGCATTTCGGCGAAAACCCATTCCTCCTGGGGTTCGTGCACCCCGCGGCTGGTTTTCAGCAGGCGCTGGGCGTGGACGGTATAATAGGAACCGAGCGCGACGCGCACGCCGTTGTGCAAGATCTGGTCGTTGCCCATGATGTTGCCGGCGGCGGGGTGGCGGGGGAGACGGTCGAGGTCCGGGCAGGCCAGCAACTCGGCGATGCGGCGGTCCCAATTAGCTGCTTCGGTCTTGGCCTGTAACAATTCACGCAAACGGTGTTTTTTTTCGCGCCAGTAGTTGTGCCGGGGCGAGCGGCGCGGCGTCAACGCGGTGAGCAAACGATACCCGAGGAGCTGGAGGGACGGTTTCACGGGTGGAGCGAGGCGGGTGGGCAGGCGTCGCCGCAATTGGCCGAAACAGTGAGGATTCGGCCCGCAAAAGCCAGTAGAAAATCCGGCGGGAATGCCAACTCGCGCCGAAACCGGGTTTGCACTTGTCTTCCCCCGCTTTTCGACATCATACGAAGGCATGAGCGAGCCGCGCATTCCGGTGGATTTTTGTGATTGGGGGGTGACCTGCGACAAGACCGACCATGGGCTGTATCAGGTGTTGCGCCAGCGGTTCCCCGTGAAAATCGCCGACCGGCCGAAGTTTCTCTTTTACGCACACACGGGGCACCATCACCGGTTGTTTAACTGCGTCCGTATTTATTTCACGAGCGAGGCCGACCGGCCACCGGACTGGAATGTGTGCGACTACGCGCTGACCTCGGCGTATTCCTCCGACCCGCGCCATCTGCGTTTTCCGCCCTACGCGCTGATCTTTGACGCTGCGTCGCTGCTGCACACCCCGGAGGAAGCCGCGCAGATTTTTCCGCAAAAAACCAAATTTTGCGCATTTCTATCGTCCTATCGAAATGAGAAAACCCGGCGCCGGTGGGATTTTTTTGAAAAGCTCTCCCAATATAAAAAAGTGGATTCAGCGGGGCGGGCCGGCAACAACATCGGGCGGGAAATTCCGCATGGCATTGCGCCCACGATGGAATTCTTGCGCCCCTATAAATTTCATCTCGCATTCGAGAACAAGAGCGTGCCGGGCTACATCTCGGAAAAATTGCTGCTGGGTTTCAGTGCACGCTGCATTCCGGTTTATTACGGCGACCCGCGCGTGGCCGAGGAATTCAATCCGCGGCGTTTTTTGAACTATCTGGATTTTCCCAGCGAAGAGGCGCTGATTGAGCGCATCAAGGAAATTGACGCCGATGACAATTTATACCGACAATATCTGGCCGAGCCGATTTTTCGCGACAACCGGCCCAATGTTTTTTTCGACCCGGAATACTATTTGCAGTTTTTTGAAAAGGTCTTCACGACCCCCATCGCGCCGATGGCTCTGCGCCATCAACAAGGCTGGCGTAAATTGCTGGGCCGCTGGACGCTGGCGAAGGCGGACAAGGCTTGAGGGCGTGGCTTACGGTTCCAAGCCGCGGAGGCGTTTCAGTCCTACGCGCAATTTGCGAAAGGGCATGGAGAGGTATAATTTACGGAAGAGCGCGAGTCGGACGGCGGAAGTGGAGAGCGCGCAAGCAGTGCCGACGGGCACATACCAGTTGTTGCTGCCGGTGCGATAGACAAGTTGATAGCCGCGACTTTTGAGCAGGCGGTGTTTGCGGAGGTCGTGCAGATGATCCTCCAGCAGGATAAGCGCGGGACGCCAGCGATTGAAATCCAGCCCGCGCAGCGCGGAAAGTTCATGGCCCTCGAGATCGAGCGACAGATAGTCGAGCTTTTCGATTCCGGCTTCGGCCAGCACGAAGGAAATCGTGGTGAGGCGCACGGTTAGCAAGCGGTCGCCGGCGGCCAGTTTCTCGCCGGGGGCGCGTAAATGCGCAAGCGAATCGTTGCCCGGCACCACGAAAGAAAGTTCCTGGCCCGCTTCTTCCGGCGCACCGAGTGCGTAGGGAAACAGTTTTGATTTTGGGCGCAGGCGCGCAAACTCCGCGGCGAGGTCCGGCACCGGCTCGACCAAGACTCCGCTCCAGCCCATTTTTTCCAGCAGATAAGTCTGACTCAAATTTGTGGGGTGGAGTGCGCCGGCTTCGAAAAATGTGCCGGAGGGGCGGCGGCCGAAATGCTCCCAGACGAGCCGGTCTTCGCCCCATTGCGAATAGGATTCGGGGGCTGGGGCAAGCGCGGGGGAGGCGTCAGTCATTTTTAAGGGCTAAACTTTCTCCATGGGTGGAACAAGCAGGAAAATACAATTGATGGGTCATTGGCCGAGGCGCGGTAAAACTTCGCGGTTTATCATCTCGGCTTCGACATTGGGGTAGGGATGCAGCAGGTCTTGATGAAAGAAATTCTTCGGATCGGAGTAGGAACTGTCGGTGAGATCCACGGCTTCGGGAAAAACCTGGCGAATACGCGCGCGCACGGCGTCAAAGGCCGGCTCCAGGCCGACTCGGCGGAATCGGTCGTGCAATTCCGCCTGCAGGGGCTGGATGTAGACCAGGTAGGGAAGGTGGCGGGCCTCCAAGGCGGCGCGCAGGGGGATGAGATACGCCAGCCGTTCGGGCAGGTAATGCACATGGCGCAGCTGGGCCTGTTGTTCATCCAGCAAACGGGCATGGGCCGCCGGATCGATGATGTCGTAATGTTGATACCAGCCGGTGGTGATGAAAGTGCCGTCGTCACGGTAGATGGGCGGCTGGTGCAGCGCGGCGCTAACCACCGTTTTCACCGAATAGCCAAAAATTTGCCGGCTAAAGAGATAAGCGAGCCTATCGTGGAAGGTTTCGTTGGGAAAAGGCTGGTTGTCGACTGGCAGGTCGTCGCCAAATTCCATGGCGTCCAGTTCGATGACCACGAGGGGGGCCGTGGCGGGAACGCGCTGGAGCATGGCATAAATTTTTTCGATCACGGCTCCGCCGAGGCCAGCATTGTAGAATGGCACCGGGCCGTGAATCAGGCTGACGTCGGTCAAGCCGGCCTTGCTGTTGCCCAGCAGGATCCCCGAGTGCGGGTGCCGCGCCATGCCGGCGACTTTGGGGGTGAGTTCGGCGTTGGTATAGATGCCCAGAAAGTTGCGGTTGAAATACTGCCAGGGATCGATGAAGTAATTGGTCACCGCGACCAGCGCGAGGAAGCCGACCGCGAGCCAGCCGAAAACGGCCAGATAGCGGCGGGCGTCAGTGGATGCAGCGTTCATAAATAATTGCGGGCCAAATTAAAACTGGTAATAGAGAAATTCGCTCACCGTCGACAGGGAGAGAAAGCAGGCCGCGAAGACGATGGCGACATACACGGCCCAGGCGGGGTTGGGCCGCCAGAGCCAGCGCCCGCCTTGCAGCCCGGGATGCGGCGAAGGCTCGGTCAGGCCCAGCACGGGCTGGAAGCGGGAACACACGCTTTGCGAATTGGGCGCGAACAGCACCCCTAGATACAATAGGCCCAGCCAAAGCCAGCGTTCGGGCTTGACGGCGACAATCACGGGCAGCCCATCCGCCATCTGGGGGAGGCCATGGCCGACCAGGGTTTCAAACAGGGTGATGGCGGATCCGAAATTGACGGCGCGAAACAACACCCAGGCCAACACGACCGCCGACAATGTCAGCCCCTGCGCCGTCCAGCGGCGCAGCGGTGCCGGAACTCGTGCCAGCCAGGTGAAACGCGCTTTGGTTTCGAGCCAGCCATGATTGAGGACCAGATAGAGTCCGTGCAAAAGTCCCCAGACCACGAAGGTCCAATTCGCGCCGTGCCAAAGTCCGCCCAGCAACATTGTCGCCATTAAATTCAGCCGCTGGCGCAACCGGCCATGGCGATTGCCGCCGAGCGGGAAATAAAGGTAGTCCCGCAGGAAGCGCGAGAGGGTCATGTGCCAGCGCCGCCAGAATTCGACGAGGTTGGCGGACTGATAGGGGGAGTTGAAGTTTTGCGGCAGGATGATGTTGAAGAGGCGCGCGAGGCCGATGGCCATGTCGGAATAGCCGGAGAAATCGAAATAAATCTGGAGGGCGTAGGCGAGGATGGCATACCAGGCGTTGCCGATGGGCAGGTGCTGGCCGACGGCAGTGGCGGTGAAAGCCTCACTAATGCGCGCGGCCAGCGGGTCGGCCAGCAATACTTTTTTGGCCAGCCCGAAGGTCAGCATCGTCAGGCCGAGGGCGAGATTTTCCCAGCGCGGCTGGATGACGCTTGGGCGCGAAAATTGCGGAATGACTTCGCCATGATGAACAATCGGCCCGGCGATGAGTTGCGGGAAGAACACCACAAACAAGGCGAAGCTCAGGAAGTCGCCCTGCGGGGCCAGGCCGCGTGAGCAATCGACGAGGTAACCGATTTTTTGGAATGTAAAAAAAGAAATACCGAGCGGGAGGATGATGTGTCCGAGCGCCCAGTCGGTGCCGATCAGCGCATGGAGGTTATCGAGGAAAAAGTTCGCATACTTATAATAGCCGAGGATGCTGAGATTGACCGCCAAGCCCAGGGCCAGCGGCGCACCGCGCGAACGCCCACTGGCGGCGAGGCGGGCGAGCATTCGGCCCCAGCCGAAATTAAAGACGGTCAGCGTGGCGATCAGGATGAGATACCACGGGTTCCACCAGGCGTAGTAAAACAGCGAGGCGGTGACCAGCCAGATCTGCGCGGCGCGCAGCCCCATCCAGCGGCCGAGGAAAAACCAGCCTCCGAGCGCGGCGGGCAAAAAGAACAGCAGAAATTCGTAACTGTTAAATAACATTCCGGGGTATTAAAGGGTCGGGGCTGGCTCGTCCAATTGCCGGCCCACCAGCGCGGCATAGAGCGGTGAATTTTGCATCAATTCGGCATGGGTGCCATGGGCGGCGAGTTGGCCGCGGTCGAAAACAAGGATGAGCGCGGAATTGCGGATGGTGCTGAGGCGGTGCGCGATGGTGAGCACGGTGCGGCCGCGGGTGAGGTCGGCGAGGGCGGCCTGGATGGCCTGCTCGCTTTCGCTGTCGAGGGCGGAGGTGGCTTCGTCGAGGAGCAGCACGGGGGCGTTTTTCAAAAATGCGCGGGCCAGGGCCAGACGCTGTTTTTGGCCGCCGGAAAGACGGTCGCCGCGATCCCCGGCGAGGGTGTGGTAGCCTTGGTCGAAGGCGCGAATAAAGCTGTCGGCATGAGCGCGCTTGGCGGCGTCGATCACTTCTGCGTTCGTCGCGCCTGGGCGGCCGAGGCGGATGTTTTCCATCAGGGACAAATCGAAGAGCACGGGATACTGCGAGACGACGGCGATATGGCGGCGCAGATCGGCCTGGCGCACGTCGCGCACGTCAACCCCGTCGAGGGTCACGCGGCCCTGGCGCACGTCGTAAAAGCGCGGGATGAGTTTGGCGAAGGTGCTTTTGCCCGCGCCACTGTGGCCGACAAGGGCGCAGGCGCACCCGGCGGGAATTTTAATCGAGACGTCGCGCAAGACGGCTTCTTCGCCATAGGCGAAAGTGACCTGCTCGAAGGCGAGTTCGCCGCGCACATGATCAAGCGCCCGCGGGTGGGGCGGGTCCTTGATATCGGGCTGGATGGAGAAAAATTCCTGGAGGCGTTGGACGTTCGGCTCGGCCTGGTGCAGGGTATTGAGCGCCTGACCGATGCGCTTGATGGGGTCGAAGGCGAAATAGAGCGCCATGCCGAAGGCGGTGAAGGTGGCGAACGAAATGCCGCGCGCCCAAGCGTAGACAAAGATGCCGCTGATGAGGAGCGACACGACGGCTTCCATGCTGGGCTGCTGCAAGAGGAGATATTTTTTTACCTTATATTGTGCGCCGAGCATGCCGCGCAGTTTCTCCTCGAAGCCGCGTTTTTGCGCCTCTTCGAGGCTGAAGGAGCGAATTTCGTGGATGCCGTTGAAATTTTCCCAAATGTGCTGGGCGATGGTGGAGGAATGTTCCGTCCATTCGCGCGAGCGTTTGCGCAATTTGCGGCCGAGGATGCGCACGGGCAGCAGGCAAATCGGCGCGGCGACGAGGAAGGCGGCGACAAAGCCGATTTCGTGGTTGAACAGCGAGAGCCAGATGATGGCCAACATGGCAAAGAGCGCCTGGAAAGGCTGGCGCATCAACTCCGGCGCGGTGTCGAGGATCGCGCCTTGGACAAGCAGGGTATCGCGGTTGAGGCGCATTTGCAGGTCGCCGCGCTGATGTGTGTCGAAGAACGCCATGGGCATCGCCTGCAAGTGGTCGAAGACATCCTGCTGAATGCTGCGCGAGAATTCGACGGCGACGCGGGTGGAGAGCAGTCCACTGGCGTAGCCGAAGGCCGCGCGGATGAGAAACATGAGCGGCACGGCGGCGGCGAGGAGCATCACTTCGCCCAATCCGGCATGCGCGGCAGTTACAATAACGGGGACGTCTTCAAATTTGGGCGGCAGATTCGCCTGGGTGGCCGCGGCCTGACTGTCGAATTTGACTTCAATGGCAAAATCGCCGGGGGAGGAAGCGGAGGCTACGGCGGGGGGGCTGCCGGGAATTTTAAACCAACTGGAGGCGGCATTGGATTCGGGAGGGGGAGCTTGTTGGATGATGCTGACGCTGGAAACGCCGGGAATCGCCAGCAATTCGCCGGAATGGCGGAGGCCGACGTTGAGGGCTTGCGCCTGGTTGATGTTGGGTAGTTTGGGCGCGGCAATCGGTTCCTGGCCTTTGGTGGCGAGCAAAATGGCGACCGGGGCGGAGGCCGCGCCGCCGGAGCCTGCGCCAAAGGCCCGGCTCAGCACGTTGTTGAAGATAAACGGCAGGCCGATGCCGCTGCTCAAACCCGCGATGATGCCGCAGATGGTCGCCAGAATCAGCGTCCCCCGGTAAGGCCGCAGATACTTGAAAAATGGCTGATAGACTTTGAACAAGGGAAAATCCAATTCAATCCGGCGGCGCGCCGCGCGCAACCCCGAATCTGTTATTTTTGCAGCACGGCCCACAAGTTGTCGGAGAAGGCCCAGCGGTCGCCAAAGGTGCAACGCGCGACACGGAAGCCGCACTCGTTCGCGAGGTGCGCCAGGCTGGAGGGGGTGAAATAATTGACATGATCGGGATGGCGAAAGCCGCACCACTTCGCGCCGCGCACGACGCGGTTAACGCACCCGTAGTTCGGCACCTTGACGATGACGGGCGCACGGGGCCGCAGGACGCGGCGGAGTTCGCGCAGGAGTTGCGCCGGTTGGGTCTCGTGTTCGAGAAAGCCGCTGAGCAGGGCGCCATCCATCGAATCCGGCGCAAATTGGGCGAGGCCGGCGATGGCGTTGGCCTGGACGACGCGACCACCACGGGCCTGGGCCAGGCCGTTGGCCTGCGCCGCGAGGGCGCGGGAAATTTCGATGCCGTGCGGCTCGTAGCGGTCGGTGGGCAGGCGGGCAAACACGCCGCCACCGCCGCAACCGACATCGAGCACCTTGCCGCAGGGCAGTTGCTGAAACAGGAGCGCGGTGAGTTTGTCGCGCTTGAGCACGCGCTGGCGGAAATGGCGGAAGGCGCGGCTGAGGCGTTTGGCCAGCGGGCGGGCGGCGTCGCGCCGGGCCTCTTCGGCGGCGGAAGTTTTTTCCCAGGCGAAGTTTTCCTCCAACTCGGTGTAGCTCGGCGGATTTTCCAGATAGACAAAGCCGCAGGTCGCGCAGATTTTCAATTCCCAGGGCGACTCGCTGTAAGGGCTGGCGGGCTGCGCGTGATTGTCCGCGCCACAGAGGGGGCAGGAGCGCAGGGCGGTTTTGCTGGCGACGGGCATGTGGGACTACTGTTGCGGGATTGCGCAGCGCGGTCAACTGCGCGCGAGCCAGGGTTTCAGGGCGGCGAAGACTTGGGCGGCGGGGAGGTGGGCGAGGGAGACACCGCCGGTGGCGGGGCAGCCGGGGGGTTGGAGAATCGTGCGCGGGGCATTAAATATCGGGCCGGTGCGAATGGGATTGGTGGGGCCGTAGAGGGCGATGACGGGCACGCCGCAGAGATTGGCGAGATGCATGCCGCCGGTGTCGTTGCAGACGATGGCCGAACAAGTGCTGAGCGCGTCCGTGAATTCGATGAGGTTGGTTTGGCCGGCGCGATTGAGAACTTGGCTGGGCGAAAAGCCATCCGCCACCGCCGTGGTAATCGGCGTATCGCGGGCGGTGCCAAAGAGACTAATGCGCGCGTCCGGACGCACCGCCAGGATGGTTTGGATCAATTCGCGCCAGAGAGCGACGGGCCAGCGTTTTTCCGGAAAATTCTCGGTGCCACAGATGAAGCCGAGGGAAAGGCCGTTGTGTTTGGCCGGCGGAGAAGTCCGGGAAAAAGGCGTCAAATCCAACTCCTCCCGCAGGCCAAAATGCTGGAGGAATTTTTCCCAGACGCGGGTTTGGTGGATGGTCGATTCATCCAGTTCCGCCGGCACACGCCATTCATGGGTGAGGAAGGGACGCCATTTGCCGGGCCGCGTCATGCCGAAACGTTGCGGCGCGCCCGTGGCTTTCGCGCCGAGGTCGCCGCGCAGGGAATTGGTGAAGAGCAGGTAGAGGTCCGGATATTCCTCCCGCAGGGAGCAGAAGAATTTTTTCTGGGCCGGGCCTGGGGGCGGGATGGCGAGCACGCGGTCGCCGACGGCGAGTTTTTCAAGCAGCGGCACCAAGGCGGCGGGTGCGAGCAGGGTCAATTCCGCATCGGGGCGGCCGTTCCGCAATGCGCGCAGGAGTGGGAGGGCCATGACAACATCGCCGAGCCAATTCGAAAGACGGATGAAAAATCGCGTGCAACGGGGTGGGACGGAGAGACCAAGGCTGGCAAGTTGTTCCGCGATCAAATTGCGTTTCGATTCGAGGCGGAAGCGGCGCGAAGGTTCGTCCTGATGCCGCCAGCGCGAGTGCAGCCAGAGCCAGTCCGGACAAGTGTCATCGTTGGAGCGAAGTTTATTTTCGAGCCAACGATTGGCGGCGAAGGTCACGGCGTTGCTTTCCTTTGCCACGTCGAGGTATTCGCCACGGATGGTGGCGCGCAGAAAGCCTTGCCGCTCGGGATAGATGAAACAGGTGCGGGCCTGGCATTTTTCGATGAGGAGGCCGGCGAGTTCCGTGGTTGAGCATACGCGTCCACAGAAGAGCGTCAGCGCGCCGCGGCTGCCGGCGTTTTGGTCAAAGAGGACGACGACCGCGCCCTTTTGGCGGAGTAATTCGATGGCCTGGAAAAAGCCGGCCTTGCGCGACAGCAAGCGCAGCCCCCAGCGTTCGCGCGTGGCTTTGACCCAGCGCTCCATACCCGGCACGTCGAGCGGGCGGTAGATGGCGGCCATGGGCGGCAGCGGTGCCCCGTAAAGCATCGGCACGAGGGTGTTGGCCTCCATCAAGGAGAAATGTGGCGAGAGCACCACAATCGGCCCCGGGGTCTTCCCGTGATCATCGAGGAGTTTTCGTAAATCATCGTGCAAGGGGAATTGCCGTTGCAGGCGCTCCTTGGAAAAATATGGCGAGGCGAGGATGAACAAGACCATTTCGAGGCTGCGGCGGGCGGCTTCGACGGCGATTTTGCGTCGCCACGCTTCGGTTTTATCGGGGAAAACGTGATGCAGGTTGGCGCGCAGGGTGCGGCGGCGGCGGCTGGGAACAGTGGCGACCAGCCACCCCACCGGGCGGCAGAAGGCCGCCAGGACGCTTTCGGGCAGCGCCGCCAGCATACAGCCAATTCCCGCCAGGAGGTAATAAAGCACGAAAAAAGTTGGATTTACTGCGCGGCCCGGGCATCGTGCGGGCGCACCCTTTTGAAATGCCCCGCGTCCTGATAATCAAGCCTTCTTCGTTGGGAGACATCATCCACGGCCTCCAGGTTGCCCAGTCTTTGCGCGCCCAGGCACCGGCGGCGCAGGTGGATTGGGTGGTGGCCACGGCCTTCGCGCCGCTGGTGCGGGCGTGCCCGGTGGTGGATCATGTCTATGAATTCAGGCGACAGGAGGGCTGGGGAGCCTTTTTGAGCCTCATCAAGGATATCCGGGGCGAAACCTATGATTGGGCGCTGGACCTGCAGGGACTGGCGAGGAGTGGGATGCTGCTGCTGGCCGCCAAGGCGACCCACAAGGCCGGGCGGGCGGATGGGCGAGAGGGAGCGTGGTTCATGGCCCGACGCCATCCAAAATTGCCGCTCCGCGGTCGCCACGCGCACGCGCTCGATATTTTGCGCCAATTTTTGCCATTGATGGGATTCGATGCGGGATTGTCGGAGGCTCCACTGGAGTTTTTGCCAGCCGAGCGGCCGGCCCTGTCGCCGGAATTTGCCCGGCGCGCGCCGGTGGTGATGTTTCCGGACAGCCGGGTGAAGAAAAAGGAGTGGCCGGGGTTTTACGAGTTGACCACACGATTGCTCAAGAGCCAGCCGGAGGTGCCGATCGTTTGGGCGGGCAGCAGCGGCCCGGAACCGGAGTTGGCCTGGCCGGAGGAGCGTTTTGCGAATTTGCTGGGGCGCACGGGGCTGGAGCAACTGCCGGAGCTGATCGCGTCGGCGCGGCTCGTGATTTGCAACGACAGCGGGCCAATGCACCTGGCGGCGGCCATGCACCGGCCGGTGGTCGCGCTCTTTGGCCCGACGGACCATGAACGATTCGGCCCCTATCCGCTGATGAGTCCCCGCCACACCATCATTCGCGCCCCCGAGGGCAAACTGGCGAAATTGAGCGTGGACACCGTCATGATGAATGTGGAACAGGCGTTGAAGGGGTAGCGCCAAGCCTCAGGACAATAACTTCCACCGCAATCCGGTGAAGCGGCCGAAATCGCGGTCGAAGGTGACCAATTCCGCGCCATGTTCGATGGCCAGGGCGGCGAGGTGGGCGTCAGGCACTAAATTTCCGGCGGTGCCGGCTTCGGCGAGCAATCGCAGAAGGAGGTGCGCATGGTCCGGGCCGGGATGGATAATTTCCGCCATCGGCGAGGCAAGTTGTTTTTCCACAAGCCGGGCGGCCTCAGCGACTGACAGGGGATTTAAAAATAGCCTGGACTGGGTCGAAATTCGAAGGAATCCCAGCAAAGCGATCCAAGCAAATCCGATCCGCTCTGTGCCACTTAAAGCCGCTTCCAGCCACGCCTTGGCTGCACGATGTTGACGGGCCGTGCCATCCATCGAGTAGATCAAGATATTGGTGTCGGGCATAATCATTTGCCCATGGCCATCTTGCGCAGTATTTCCTCATCCTCCAATTCGGCAGCGAGAGCGTTGGCCTTGGTGATATCGACGCCGGGGCGCGCGCCCATGCGGTAGGTTGGAAAGGTGAATTTTTTGCGCTTGGCGGTCGGCTGGCCCCGCAGACCGGAGCGCAGGCCATCATTCAACACCGCCTTGAAGGAACGGTGCTGTTTATGCCGGGCATCGCGCAGCAGTTTCACGACATCGTTGTCGAGGGTCACGGTGGTTCTCACGGAAGCATCATAGCATCATCCAGCTTGCTGTCAAAGCATCAAATTGCCGGATGTCTGGTGGGGGCGTGTTTAACCTGGGCGGCTCGTTGGGGGGATTTTCAGTCTCGTCACTGCCGGGCAAAATCGCCAATCTCGCTGGTTTTCCTCCCATGATTGACCTCAAGTTGCTGCGTGAAGAGCCGGACCGCGTGCGGAAAACCGTCGCGCGGAAAAAGTTTGCGGTGGACTTCGACGCGATTTTCGCCGCCGATACGAAACGCCGCGCCGCCGTGGCCGAGGCCGAGCACGCGCGCGCCGGCCAAAAGGCGGCGAACAACGAGATGGCGAAGCTGCCGAAAGGCTCGCCGGAATTTCTGGCGAAGGTCGCCGAGATGAAGCAGCTTTCCACCCGAGTGAAGGAGTTGGAGGCCCTGGCGAAAACCCTGGATGAGGACTGGGAAAAGATTTTTCTGACGCTGCCGAACCTGCCGCACGAGAGCGTGCCCGATGGGCGCGCCGAGACGGACAATGTCACGGTCTCGACCTGGGGCGACGTGGCAAAACTTTCGCCGCACGCCGCGGCGCATTTCGACATTCCCTGGTTTTCGCAGTATGTGGATTTCGAGCGCGGGGTGAAAGTCACCGGCGCGGGCTTTCCGTTTTATGTGGGCGACATGGCGCGGCTGGTGCGCGCGCTGGTGAGCTTTTTCCTCGAGGAAGCGCGGCTTGCCGGCTACCAGGAGATTTGGTCGCCGCTGATGGTCAACCCGGCGAGCGCGACGGCGACGGGGCAACTGCCCGACAAGGAGGGCCAGATGTATCATGTCGGGGTCGATAATTTGTATCTCATCCCGACGGCGGAGGTGCCGGTGACGAATTTTTTTCGCGGCGAAATTTTGCAGGAGAAGGATTTGCCGCTGTATCGCTGCGGCTACACGCCCTGTTTCCGGCGCGAGGCCGGGAGCTGGGGCGCGCACGTGCGCGGGCTGAACCGCCTCCATCAATTTGACAAGGTTGAGCTGGTCAAGTGGGTCAAGCCGGAGACCAGTTTCGACGAGTTGGAGAAATTGCGCGCGGATGCGGAGCGCCTGCTCCAAAAGCTCGAGCTGCCGTATCGCGTGTTGTTGATTTGCGCGGGAGACATCGGCTTTTCGCACGCCAAGCAATACGACCTCGAAGTGTGGGCGGCGGGGCAGAAGCGCTGGCTGGAAGTGTCGAGTTGCTCGAACTTCACGGATTTTCAGGCGCGACGGGCGGGCATCCGTTATCGTCCGGCGGACGGCGGCAAGGTGGAGGTCGTCCACACGCTGAATGGCTCGGGGCTGGCGGTGCCGCGCGTGCTGGCGGCGATGCTGGAAAACAACCTTGAAGCGGACGGCCGGGTGCGCGTGCCCGCGGTGTTGCATCGCTGGTATGGCGGGGAGTATATTGGGGAGAACCGCGTTTAACTTGGGCAAATCCCGTTCGCCATCTTGGAGCAAGGCCGCCACCCGGTTGGGTGACGAGATTCCGATTGCGCGATTCCATCCGCGGGTGCTGGCGTGGCTGAAGAAACGGGCGCGCCAAGATGAAATGTGGGCGGTGGCGGTTTCCGGCGGGGCGGATTCGGTGGCGCTGCTGCTCTTGCTTTGGGCGCATTTCCCGGAAAAGCGAAAGCAAATGCTGGTACTGCATTACGACCATGCGGTGCGGGCGGATTCGGCGGAAGATGCGAAATTCGTTCACAAGCTTGCGGAAGGTCTGGGTGTGGCTTTCGCCACGGCCCGACGCAGCATGGGCGGCCCGGTGAGCGAATCGGCCCTGCGGAAGGTGCGGATGAAGTTTTTTCAAGAGCAACTGGCGGCGCGACAGGCCCGAATTATTTTCATGGGTCATCACCGGGATGATGTCGCCGAAACCATGCTCATGCGGCTGGCGCGTGGCAGCGGCGCGAGCGGTTTATGCGCCCCGCGTCCGGTGCGCGAACTGCCGGAGGGCATGGTGCCCTTGCGCCCGTTGCTGGATTTGACTCATGCGGAGTTGGTGGCCGGTCTGCAAAAAGCGGGTGCGGTGTGGCGGGAGGATGCGAGCAATGCCGGGGATCAATATTTACGGAATCGATTGCGGCATCATGTGCTGCCGGCCTGGCGGAGGGCGGAAGTTATTCCCGATTTGGCGGCGGGGGTGGCGCGGGCGCGGACGGCGTTGGAGGAGGATGCCGAGGCGCTGGAGAGCCTGGCCGCGGTCGTGATGGGAGATTTGCCGACTGGCGAGCCATTGACATTGGTGCGGCTGGCCAGCCAGCCGCGGGCGGTGGTGCGCCGCGCGTTGTATGGGTGGCTGAATCTTTACGATGCGCGGGAGAGTTTGAACGCGCAAGCGTTCGACACGTTGCTTGATGCCGTCATGGCCGCTCAGCCGGGCCGCTGGAGCGCCGGGCCGGGCCGCTGGATTGAGTTGGATAATTCGGCAGTGCGAATGACGGGAGCGGAGGCCCCGGCCGCCACGCCGTGGGGACCGTTGCCGTTGAAAGCGGGGCGGTCGGTGGCATTGCCCGATGGTTCTCGTTTACAGATGCGACGGGTGGTGGTGGAACAAAAACTGCTTAAAGAATTGCGGAATGGAACAGTCAACCCCGCGACGCGCGCCTATATCGGATTGCCCAAAAAATCGGCGACACCCGCGATGCGCGCGCGTTCGTGGCAGGTGGGCGACCGCTACCGCCCGCTCGGGGCACCGGGCCGACGCAAACTTCAGGACTTGTTTACCGATAAAAAGATCCCGGTGAGGGAACGACTTCGTCTGCCGGTTGTCTGTAGTGGAGATAATGAGCCATGGTGGGTGCCGGGTTTGCCACCGGCGCACGACCACCGCGTCACGGCGGCCACGTGGGCCGCTCTGGAGTTGACTTATTCACCCGTTCGCGAGATAATCACCCGTTTGCCGCCAATCCATGAGCGATAATCCCAACAACCGCAAAAAGACCGGCCTGCCCGGGGGCCAGCCGGATCGTTTCCAGCCCAAGGTGCTGCTCATCTGGGGCGTTATTTTTGTCACCCTCATTGTGCTGTGGTCGGTGACGTATCAGCAGCCGACGAGCAAGGTGCAGAATTTGTCCATTTCGCAGATGATGCAGAGTTTCGACGCGGGCGACATCAAGGACATGCAGGTCAAGAACGACCCGACGAGCGGGGGCGGCGATGAGTGGTATGCGATTTCCGGCAACATCACCGCGACCGACACGACCGGCAAAGACCAGGTGGTGCCATTCAAGGCGTCAGGCCGCCTCACGGAACAACTTTACACGCATCTGATGACGAGCGCGAAGCCTGGCGTCGACGTGAAGGAAACCGTCGGCAACAATGTTTGGGTCAACATCCTCATCGGCCTGCTGCCGTGGTTCATCATTGTGCTGGTGCTTTATTACGTGCTGACGCGCCAGTTGAAAATGGCCGGACGCGGGGCCATGGCCTTCGGCAAGAGCCGCGCGCGCATGTTGACGCGCGACCGCGAGCGCATCACCTTTGCCGACGTCGCCGGTTGCGATGAGGCGAAGGAGGAAGTGCAGGAGGTTGTGGAATTTCTTAAAGACCCGAAAAAATTCCAGCGCATCGGCGGACGCATTCCCAAGGGGGTGCTGATGGTCGGACCTCCGGGGACTGGCAAAACGCTGCTGGCCCGCGCGGTCGCCGGCGAGGCCGACGTGCCGTTCTTCAGCATTTCCGGTTCCGATTTCGTCGAGATGTTTGTCGGCGTGGGCGCGGCGCGCGTGCGCGACATGTTCGAGCAGGGCCGCAAAAACGCCCCCTGCATTATTTTCATCGACGAAATTGACGCCGTGGGCCGCCAGCGCGGGGCCGGGTGGGGCGGCGGCAACGACGAGCGCGAGCAGACCCTCAATTCTTTGCTGGTGGAAATGGACGGCTTCGACGGCCATGAAGGCGTAATTATCGTCGCGGCGACGAATCGCCCCGACGTACTGGACAACGCCTTGCTGCGCCCGGGTCGCTTCGACCGCCAAATCATCATCGACCTGCCAGATTTGAATGGGCGCGCGGAAGTGCTGAAAGTCCATGCGAAAAAAATCAAGCTGGCCAAGGAAGTGGACCTTTCGCTGGTGGCCCGGCGCACCCCGGGCTTTTCCGGCGCGGATTTGGCGAATTTGCTCAATGAGTCGGCGCTGATCGCGGCCCGTTACGCCAAGGCGGAAGTGCAGATGCCGGACATTGACGAGGCGCGGGAAAAAATCTCCTACGGTCGTGAACGCCGCAAGCTGATGGACGTGGACGACAAGAAAATTGTCGCCTACCACGAAGCCGGCCATGCCATCGTTCAGGCAGTGATTGACGACGGCAAGCATCCTTTGCACAAGGTGACTATCATCCCCCGCGGCCAGAGCCTCGGCAGCACGATGTTCGCGCCGACCAAGGACATGCTCAACTGGGGCCTCAAGCGCCTGTTGAATGACATTTGCTGCGGCATGGGCGGGCGGGTTGCGGAGGAGCTGCAGTTTGGCGACATCACCAGCGGCGCCGCCGGCGACATCAAGCACGTCACCAAAATTGCCCGCCACATGGTGTGCGACTGGGGCATGAGCACGCTCGGCCCCATTGCCTACGGCGACAATCAGGACCAAATTTTTCTCGCCAAGGAAATCAGCCGCAACCACGGCTACAGCGAGGAAACGGCCCGGAAGATTGACAGCGAAATCCATCGCCTGGTGGATGAGCAATACCAGCGCGCCAAAGAGGTGCTCACCAAGCACCGCGAGGCGCTGGACAAGGTGGCCGCCGCCCTGTTGGAGTTCGAAACGCTCGACGGCAAGCATGTGCACGAGATTCTCGAGACGGGGGCCATGGTGTCGCCGATCGTGGCCAGCCAGACGCGCAAACCGGCCGCGGTTGCGGGGGTGGAATTGACGCCTGACAAAGCCAAGCGCAAGGGCGAGGAACTCGGGCCGGGCGCGGCACCCGCCGGGATGCCGGCGTAATGGGCGCAACTAGTCGCCAATGCGGGTCTTGGGCAGGCCCATGACGCGGCGGCCTTCTTTCCACTGGCCGCGTTTCTTCATCAACTCGACGCGTTCGAAGCGTTTGAGCACGTTGCGTTTCTTGCCGGTGGCGCCGACGCCGAGGCGAAAACTGGGATGTTGGGACATGGCGGAAAGGGTGTGTAAAGGGTCAACCTACAGGGCTGACCCGCCCGGCTGCAACCGAAAAATCGCATTTCATTCATTTCAGGCGGGCTGCGCGGCGAGCTTGCGGGGCGGGGGTTTTTGCGCTTTATTGACCGTTTCCGCCCGCAGTCGCGGCCATCCATGAAGCCTTTTTACATCACCACCGCCATTGATTACGCCAATGGATCGCCCCATCTCGGCCATGCCTATGAAAAGGTGCTGGCCGACGTGGTCGCGCGCACCCAGCGTCTGCGCGGTGCACCGGTGCATTACTTGACGGGCTTGGATGAGCATGGCCAAAAAGTCCAGCAATCGGCCCAGGCTCGGGGCATCGAACCGCAGGCGCTGTGCGATGCGGTGGCGGTCGAGTTCAAGGCTCTGTTGAAGACGCTGCACATTTCCAACGATGACTACGTTCGCACGACCGAGCCGCGCCACAAAGATGTCGTGCGCGCCATCCTGCAAAAGCTTTTCGACCAGGGGCTTATTTACCTCGGCGAATACCGCGGTTTTTACAGCGCACGCCAGGAGCAATTTCTGCTCGAAAAAGACAAGGTGAACGGCCAGTGGCCGGAAATCTACGGCGAGGTGGTCGAGGTGGTGGAGCTGAACTATTTCTTCGCGCTGGAGCCATATCGCGCCTGGTTGAATGATTTCCTGCGCGAGCACCCGGATTGGATTTTCCCGTCCTTCCGGCAAAAACAAGTCATTGAATTTCTCAAGGAGCCGTTGAACGATTTGTGCATTTCGCGCCCGCGCGAGCGCCTGGGCTGGGGCATCCCGCTGCCGTTCGACGAGAACTACGTCACCTATGTCTGGTTCGATGCGCTGGTTAATTACGTCTCCGCCATCGGTTACGGGACGCCCGCGTTCGATAATATCTGGCCGGCCGACGTCCACGTCATCGGCACGGACATCCTGGTACCGCCGCACGCCGTCTATTGGCCGATTATGCTGAAGGCCATGGGCCAGCCGCTGCCGCGCAAATTACTGGTGCACGGCATGTGGCTGAACAACGGAAGGAAAATCTCCAAAACGGAAATCGAACAGGCCCGGGCCGCCGGCGTGAAATGGGCCGATCCGCTCGACCTCCTCGCCCAGTTTGGCGCCGGCCCGTTCCGCTACTTCTTAATCCGCGAAATGGCCGCCGGGCAGGACAGCGATTTTTCCGCCGCGCAATTCACCGCCCGCTACGACAGCGAGCTGGCCAACGACCTTGGCAACGGGGTCGCGCGCCTGCTCAATATGGGCGCGCGCTACAGCGGCGGCAAAGTGCCCGTGGCCACCGTGGACGAAGACCCCGAGCGCACCCTGCGCGCGGAATGGGAAAAATTCGCGCCGGAAATTTACCCACTGTGCGATGGTTACCAATTCCACGCGTTGCTCGAAAAATTGAACGCCTTCGTCAAGGCCATCAACCGCTACCTTGATGTGCGCTCACCCTGGAAGCTGGCCAAGTCGGCCGACCCGGCGGATCAGGCGCGGGTGGCCACGTCGCTGGCGCATTTGGCCGAAGCGGTGCGCCTGGTCGCGGCGACGTTGACGCCCGTCATGCCGGAAGTTTCCGCGCGTATCCTGGCCTTGCTCGGCCAGCCACCCGTTGAAAAATGGGACGGCGAACTGGCCTGGGGTTCGCGCCTGTCTGGCGCAACGCTCGGCGAAAAGGTTATACTCTTCCCGAAATTAGAGGCCGATAAACCTGCGGCAACATAAAATGCTGCGTGTGCCGGAAGAGCGTTTCCCCCGCCGGGATCCGGCCGCCCTGGCCGGGTTTATGGGGTTTTGCCGGGACGAGGCGAGGCGGGACGGCCGCTCGCGCTTGGGCAGTATTTCGCTCGAAGTGCCGCATCTCGACCCGCTGGCGGTGTTGCAATCCATCTACGAGCCGCACGAATGGCATTTCTACCTGGAGAAGCCAGCGGCGGGCGAAGCCATCGCCGGGGCGGACGCGGTGGAGTCAGCCACCTTTTCTGGAGCAGGCCGTTTTGCTGCCGTCCGAGATTGGGCCAGGGAAATTCAATCACGCCTGATTGCCATCGGTGACCTCGACACGCCCCGCGCGGGACCGCATGTGTTTGCCGGGTTCACCTTTGCGGACGAAGCCGCACCCCAAGCGGCCTTCGCCCCGGCCACGGTTTTTTTGCCGCGCTGGCAGGTGGCGGCAAGCCAGGGCCGCTTTGTTGCCGTGGCCAATGTGCGGGTTGAGCCGGACTCCGACGTGGCGGCGCTGGCCGCACGGGTGCAGGCGGCCCATGCCAAATTTTCCGCCTTCCCCTATGATACGCTCGCCACGCCGTCGGCTTTGCCCGTGTCCGTCGGGATGAGTGAAACCGGCGGGAAGGACTGGTTCGAGTCCGCCGTGGCCGAGGCCCTGAAACGAATTCACGCCGGGGCTTATCGAAAAATTGTCCTGGCGCGCGCGCTGGACTTGACGCAAACGACGCCATTTTTGCCGCTGGAGGCGCTCAACCATCTGCGCAAACGGTTTCCGGCCTGCTTTGGATTTTCGCTGGCCAATGGCCGGGGCCAGAGTTTCATCGGGGCGACGCCGGAACGGCTGGCGCGGGTGCGGGGGCGGGAATTGCTCACCGAGGCGCTGGCGGGTTCGGCCCCGCGCGGACTTAGCGCCATGGAAGATGCGCGCCAGGGCCGCGATTTGCTGGTCCGCACCAAGGAATTGCACGAGCACCAAGTCGTCGTCGAATCCATGGTGCGGCGGTTGAGGGAGTTGGGTTTGGCGGACATCACGGTCGAACATGCGCGATTGATGCTGCTGCCCAATGTGCAGCATTTGTGCTCGCCGGTGAGCGCGATGTTGCCCGAGGGCGTGCATTTGCTTGATGTGCTGGCGAGCCTGCACCCAACTGCGGCGGTGGGCGGCCAGCCACGGCAGGCGGCCCAGCCCGACATTGCCCGGCTCGAACCATTTTATCGGGGTTTGTATGCCGGGGCGGTCGGCTGGCTGGACTTGGCGGGCGATGGCGAGTTTGTCGTGGCCATTCGTTCGGCCTTGATGGATGGGCCGCACGCGCGGCTCTTTGCCGGGGCCGGCATCGTCGAAGGCTCGACACCCGCCGAGGAAAAAGCCGAGACCGACTTGAAATTGTCGGCGCTGCTCGAGGCGTTGCGCTGAGGCTGGACAAGTGGGCATCGACATGTCAACTTAGGCGATTTCCGCGCCATGAAAGTCTATATCAACGGTAAATTTTTTGACCAGGCGGACGCCAAGGTGTCCGTGTTTGACCATGGCTTGCTCTATGGCGATGGCATCTTTGAGGGCATTCGGCTCTACGACGGCTGTGTTTTTCGGTTGGAGGAACATCTGGAGCGGCTGGAATATTCCGCCAAGGCCCTGTTGCTCGAGCTGCCCTGGACGCGGCAGGAAATTTCCGACGCGACGTGCGAGGCCTGCCGCAAGAACGGGCTGAAGAACGGCTACATCCGGCTCGTGGTGACGCGCGGCAAGGGCAGCCTCGGTCTTTCGCCCAAGTCGTGTTCCGATCCGCAACTGATCATCATCGCGGACAAAATCCAGCTCTACCCGCCGGAGTTTTACGAGCAGGGCCTGAAGATCATCACGGTGCCGACGCGCCGGTGCAATCCCGCCGCGCTGCCGCCGACGGTGAAGTCGCTCAATTATTTGAACAACATCCTCGCGAAGATTGAGGCACAAAACCTCGGTTTCCACGAAGCGGTGATGTTGAACGACCAAGGCTATATCGCCGAATGCACGGGCGACAACCTGTTCCTGATTCACAAGGGCAGGCTGTTGACGCCGCCGTTTTCCGCCGGGGCGCTGGCTGGCATCACCCGTGGGGCGGTGCTGGACCTCGCGCGGAGCCTCAAGCTGCCGGTCGAGGAGAAAAACCTTACCCGCTATGACGTGTGGATTGCCGACGAGTGTTTCCTGACCGGCACGGGCGCGGAAGTGATCGCGGTCATTGAAATGGACGGCCGGACCATCGGCGCGGGCAAACCCGGCGCGGTAACGAAGAAAATCACCACGGCGTTCAAGAAGCTGGTCAAAAAAGACGGCACGAAGATCTAGGAACTTTGGGCCGCCCGTATTCCATTTATGTATGACGTGGCTGTCGTCGGGTCGGGGCACAATGGCCTGATTGCCGCCGCTTATCTGGCCAAGGCCGGGTGCAAGGTCGCGGTCTTTGAGCGCCGTCATATTGTCGGCGGAGCGGTCTGCACGCAGGATGACTTGATTCCGGGCTACAAGATTGACGTCGGCTCCTCGGCCCACGTGATGATTCATCAGACGCCCGTGCTGGCGGATTTGGAGCTGGCTAAATTCGGCCTCGAATACCTGGAAATGGATCCGTGGGCGTGGCATCCCCTCAAGGGCACAACGGACAGCATCAGTTTTTACCGCGATATTCGGCGCACCTGCGATAGTATCGCCAAAGTCAGCCCGCGCGATGCCGAGGCCTATGAGAAATTTTGCGAGGCGTGGGGGGAATTGAACGAAGGTGTCTTTGCCGCGTTTTTACGCCCGCCGACGCCGTGGAATTTGTTGCGTTCGTTGTTTGGGCGCACGCTACGCGGCCACGACCGCACGAATATGCTGCGTCTCCTGATGGCGCCTTACGGCCAGTTGGTGGACGAGACTTTTGAAAATGAATCCCTCCGCACGGCCATCACCTGGCTGGCGGCGCAATCCGGCCCGCCGCCGACGGAGGCGGCCAGCGGGGATTTTGCGGGGTGGCACGCGATGTATCACCGCAGTGGAATGAAACGCGCTCGGGGAGGCAGCGGGGCGCTCACGCAAGCTTTGAAGAAACGGATTATCGCCGATGGGGGCGAGGTTTTTGAAAACGCCCCGGTGGCGGCGATTGAGACGGACGGGCGCGGGCGAGTGCGCGGGGTGCGGCTCGAAAGTGGGGGGAGTTACGAGGCTCGCGCGGTCATTGCGGCGTGCCATATCAAGACGACGCTCGATAAACTGCTGGCGGGCGCGACCGATTTGCCCGCGCGGGTGCGCGAGCGCTCGGCTTCGCTGCGATTGGGGAATGGGTTCGGCATGATTGTGCGCTGCGCGATGAGCGGGTTGCCTGAGTATCCGGGCCAGAAATTTGACGTGCGCGGGGTGGGTGAATGCCATCAAGGCTTGCAATTGTTGTGCCCGTCGCGCCACGCGATGGCCGATGCCTACGGCGATTGGTCGGCAGGACGCCCGCCCGCGAAGCCGGTGCCGTTGGTCATGACCTTCTCCGCGCTGGACGACACCCTTGCGCCGCCGGGACGCCACGTGATGTTTGTCTGGGGCCAGTATCATGCGTATGAATTGCGCAATGGCGAAAAGTGGGATGACATCGCCGAGCGGGAAGCGGACAAGTTGTTGGACGCCGTGGAGGCGTATGCGCCCGGAACCCAAGCGAAGGTGCTCGACCGGTATATCCAGACGCCGCTTTCGATTGAACGGATGCATGACATGCATCGCGGCAACGTCATGCACTTGGAGATGAGCATCGACCAGATGTTTACTTTTCGCCCGATGCCGGAGCTTTCCTCCTACCGCGTGCCTGGAATTCACGGGCTGTATTTGACGGGCGCGAGCACGCACCCGGGCGGCGGCGTCTGGGGCGCGAGCGGACACAATGTCGCGCAACTCATGTTGCGGGAACGGCGGAAATGGGCGTGAGGGCCGCATCCTTTATTGCACTGGGCGTTTTTTCCCGCTAACGTCATCGTTTGCCCATGAAAAAGGCCGGCTCCCAGAGCAAGACTGACACCGCATTTGATGTGGCCGCCGTGCGCGAGGATTTTCCCATTCTCGACACGCAGGTCGGCGCGCACGCGCTCGTTTACCTCGACAATGCCGCCACCGCGCAGAAGCCGCAGGCGGTCATTGACGCCGTCAGCCATTACTATGCCTCGACAAACGCGAACATCCACCGTGGGGTGCATTATCTCAGCGCCGAGGCGACGGACGCCTACGACCGCGCGCGCATCACCGTGGCAAAATTTCTCAACGCCGCCGAACCGCGCGAATGCATTTTTGTGCGCGGCACCACCGAGGGCATCAACTTGGTGGCGTCGAGCTGGGGTCGGCCAAATCTGCGCAAGGGCGACGAGATTCTGCTCACCGGCATGGAACACCACGCGAATATCGTGCCGTGGCAGATGCTGGCGGAGGCGACCGACGCGGTCATCAAAGTGATTCCGGTGACGGTTCGCGGTGAATTGGATTTGACGAAAATCGACCAACTTTTGACGCCGCGGGTCAAGCTGCTGGCACTCGTTCATGTTTCGAATGCGCTCGGGACGGTCAACCCGGTGCGCGACCTTATCCGCCGCGCCCACGCGGTCGGCGCGGTGACGCTGGTGGATGGCGCGCAATCGGCCGCCCATTTGTGGGTGGATGTGCAGGCGCTGGATTGCGATTTCTTCGCCTTTTCCGGCCACAAGGTTTTTGGGCCCACTGGCATTGGCGTACTCTATGGCAAAGCAGCGCTCTTGGAAAAGATGCCGCCGTATCAAGGGGGCGGCGACATGATTGAACGCGTTTCGTTTGAAAAGACGACGTATCGCGGGCTGCCGGAGCGATTCGAGGCCGGCACGCCGGACATTAGCGGCGCAATTGGCCTGGCCGCGGCCATTCAGTATTTGGCAAAATTCGATCATGCGGCCCTCGCGGCCCACGAGAGTGCCTTGCTGGCCTATGCGACGGATGCGGTGGGCGGCGTGCGGGGCGTGCGCATTGTGGGCGAAGCGCCGGAAAAAGTCGGCGTGTTGTCATTCGTCATGGACGATGTTCACCCGCATGATATCGGCACGGTGCTGGACAGCGAAGGCATTGCCATTCGCGCCGGGCATCACTGCTGCATGCCGCTGATGAAGCGGTTCGACTTGCCCGGGACGGCGCGGGCGTCGTTTGCTTTTTACAACACGCGCGCCGAGGTCGATCAGCTGGCCAATGCGCTGGTCAAGGTGCGGAAAATGTTCGGCTAATTTCTACCATGTCCGACGAACTCGACGATCTTTATCAGGACATCATCCTGGATCACCACCGCCGCCCGCGCAATCGCGGGCGGATGGAGGAGCCGTCGGGGGTGGGCGAGGGCTTCAACCCGCTTTGCGGCGATGAATTGACGGTCTTTGTGAAAATGGCCGGCGACAAGATTGCGGATGTGAAATTCATCGGCCAAGGCTGCGCAATTTCCCAAGCGGCGGCCTCGCTGATGACGGTGCGGATCAAGGGCAAGACCATGCCGGAGGCGCGGGCGGAAATTGCCGACATAAAAACCCTTTTGCTCGGTGAACACGAGCCGCCCATCGCCATCCAGGAACGCGTGGGGGATGCGATTGCGCTGAAAGGCGTGCGCAAATTCCCCGCCCGGGTCAAATGCGCGACATTGTCGTGGCATGCGCTTGAAGTGGCGCTGGGTGGCTCCGGCACAGTCAGCACTGAATAGCCATGCTTTCCATTCGCGTCATCCCCTGCCTGGACGTCAACGCCGGGCGCGTGGTCAAGGGCATCAATTTTTTGAATTTGATTGATGCGGGCGACCCCGTGGAATCGGCCAAGAAGTATGAGGATCAGGGCGCGGATGAATTGGTTTTTCTGGACATCACGGCCTCGAGCGATGAGCGCGCCATCATGCGCGACGTGGTCGAGCGCACCGCCGGCGAATGTTTCATGCCGCTGACGGTGGGCGGCGGCTTGCGGAGTTTGGACGATATTCGACTGATGCTCAATGCCGGGGCGGACAAGGTGAGCCTGAATACGGCGGCGCTGCTGGAACCCGATTTGGTGCTGCGCGCGAGCAAAAAGTTCGGCAACCAGTGCATCGTGGTGGCCATCGACGCGAAGCGCGAGCCGGGCACGAACCACTGGCGGGTGCATACCCACGGCGGACGCAAACCGACCGCGCACGATGCGGTGGCATGGGCGAAACAGGTCGTCGCGCTGGGCGCGGGGGAGATTCTGCTCACCAGCATGGACCGCGATGGAACCAAGGACGGCTATGATATCGCCTTAACGCGGGCCGTGAGCGAAGCCGTCGAAGTTCCCGTGATTGCCTCAGGCGGCGCGGGGCAACTCAACCATTTTGTCGATGTGGTCAAAAACGGCGGGGCCAGCGCGGTGCTCGCCGCGTCGCTGTTCCATTTTGGAACTTACACCATCAATCAGGTGAAGGATTGCCTCGGCGCGGCGAACCTGGCCGTGCGCGGCCAATAATTACTCATCCGCCATCACGATGTTCGGCTGGAACTGAAGCGTCAGGCGGTATTGCTGGCCGGGGCGCATGACGAGCGGGTGGTCGCGTTGCAGCAATTGGATATAATTGAGGCAGCCCCAATAGGTGCGATAGTTGGGATTCTGCGTGACCGTTTCCACGGGAGACCAGGTGGCCTGGAAATCGTCTTTGATCACTTCGCAGCGGAGACTTTCGGGGCCGAGGGTGAGGGTGGTGCCGATGCGGTAGTGCGAATGCGGGGCGCTGATGGCAAGCGTGTAACGCAGCTTGTCGAGCGTGACCTGATTGCGCACCGTGAAGATAAATTCGCTGGTGATTTTGTTGCCGGAAAAAGTCCATTGCACTTTGCAGGAGCCGAGGCCGTTCGCAAATTGCTCGTCCTTGGTGATTAATTCCGGTTGCTCGTAGCGGAAAAAGAAAGCATTGCGCAGGCCCAGGCCGGTGGTGCAGCGTTTGCCGTAGTAGGCGGGGATGACGACCTTGTCGCCAAAGGTCAACTCGGGGAGCATGATGGGCAGATACATGCCCACGGGCCAGTCGAAGACGCCCGGCGAATGGGGGAAGGCCAGCGAGCCGCTTTGTTTTTCGCCGCCGCCGCTGACGAGGGGAATGGTCACGTGCAGGCCGCTGTCAGAATCCTGATAGATGAAAAGGCCCTGCTCCTTGCGGTGGGATTGGTCAAAAATAATCCAGCGACTGGTCATTTTCTGGCCGGTAAATTTCGGGTTCATCTCGCCGCCGATGGTTTTGGCGAGGCGCGCCCATTGGCAGAGGTAGCGCGCAGCGTCGAAATTGGCCATCCGGGTGGGATGGTTGGTGCCGGTGGCGCGTTCGCCGTCACGAATGACGAGGTAGCCGTGCTCCTGATCGAGGTAGGTGGCGAAGAAGAAATGGAACAACCGGCGCAGAATGTCGAAATACTGGGGCTTTTGTTCCTCGACAATCCAGCCGTCGCGCATGGCCTGGAGGATGAGGCTGATGCAGTGCATCTGGCCGTAGGCGCCGATGCCGTTGCCGTAGTTCCAGCCGAGGCCGTCCTGCCGCACGAGGTCGGGTAGGAGGCGGAGGTATTTTTCGGCGTGGGTGCGCAGGCTGGGGAGCTTGCGTTCGCGCAGGTGGATGTTGGCGTGTAGTTGCAACGCCTGGCGTATGAAGATGAAACAGAGGACGCCGTAAACGTCGAAACAGCCGCCGAAACCGGTCGGATGGTCGTCAAAATAGCCACCGGAGCTGTTTTCCTTGATACGTTCGAGAAAGCGCTCAATCAGCTTGGAGGTCTCGTCTTTTTTCGAAAGCCCAAGGCTGAAGCGCGCCACTGATTTGGCGATGTTAAAGGCCTGCAGGTGGTTGTCGTAATCGGTGCGGGCGAGCAGGCGGCGGTCGAGCTTCTGGCGGGTTTCCTCAAACAGGCGCTCCCAGACCGGGTTGCGGTCCTTGGCGCAGCCGAAGGACAGGAGGCCGAGGGCGGTGTAGGCGAGGCCGTTTTCGTCTTCCTCCTCGAGGAAGGCCTGGGAGGTGACGGTGCGGGCGGCGAGGTCGACGAGGTCGAACTGGCCAAGCTTGGTCTCGCCCGTGGCGCGGTAGAACTCGCCAATGGCCAGCGCGGCGTGGCCCGGTTCGTCGGTGCGGCCCTGTTCGCCCGGGACGGGGGTGATGGAACCGTCGGGATTGATGGCGTCCAGGTTGTGGCCCAGGATGGAGCGGGCCATGTCGAGGCACTGGGCGGCAAAGTTTTGCATTCGGAGAGCGGGCGGCGGGAAGCCGAAAAATCAAGCGGCGAAGAGGTTGATTTGAGCGGGTTAAACGGGTGTTTGTCAAATTGATTTCCCAAAAAACGGCAACGTTGACTGTTACAGTCAGCGGGCAATTCGGTTACGACTTCAAAATCTTTCTCAAGAATTCGGCGTTGTTCTTGGTTTGGGCGAGGCGTTCGATGAGGGTTTCGGCGGCGTCCTCGATTTTCGCGCCGACCATGGCGCGGCGCAGAAGGGTCGCGCCTTCGAGGTATTCCTTGCTGAGGAGCAGCTCTTCCTTGCGGGTGCCGGAGGAGTGCAGATTGATCGCGGGCCAGATACGCAGTTCGGCGGCTTTGCGGTCGAGCACCATCTCCATGTTGCCCGTGCCTTTGAACTCCTGAAAGATGATGTCGTCCATTTTCGACCCGGTGTCCACGAGCGCGGAGGCGATGATGGTGAGGCTGCCGCCTTCCTCGGTGTTGCGCGCGGAGGAGAAGATTTGGCGCGGGCGTTCCATGGCGCGCACGTCGAGGCCGCCCGTGCCGGTTTTGCCAGTGTTGCGGAAGGCATTGTGGGCGCGGGAGAGGCGCGTGATGGAGTCCATGAGCAGCAGGACGTCCTTGCCGGTCTCGACGAGGCGCTTGCAGCGCTCGATGGCGATGTCGGCGACGCGGACATGGCTTTCGAGTTCCTCATCGTTGGAGGAGGCGTAAATCTCGCAGGTGGGCAAATCGCGCTTGAAGTCGGTGACTTCCTCGGGTCGCTCGTCCACGAGCAACACCATGACGTGTACGTCGGGGTGGTTTTCCAGGCAGCCGATGGCAATGTCTTTGAGCAGAGTGGTTTTGCCCGCGCGCGGCGGGGAGACAATCAAGCCGCGCTGGCCGCGGCCAATCGGGCAAAAGAGGTCAATGACCCGCGTGGTCATGCGCCCGTCCTTGCATTCGAGCTTGAGCTGAATGTCGGGGGTGATGGTGGTCAGTTGGGAAAAGTCGGGCAGGCGGCGGCGGTCATCGATGCTCATGCCGTCCACGCGCTCGATGAAACGCACCTTGGGATTCTGAAAGCGCTCGTCGTGGGCGGCCTGGGCCTCAATGAGGCTGCCGCGCTTGAGTTTGAAGCGGTGCAGCAATTCACGGGGGAGGAAGGGGTCGGTCGGGCGCGTCTTGCCATTGCGCGCGGGGTCGAGCAAGTTCGCGCACTTGTTATTGTCAGGCTCAAGAATGCCCTTCACCTGGATTTGATTCCGGTCGATGGTGGTTTCAGTCATGGGGAGGAGGCCGCGCGGCGCTAAAACGCCACGGGTGGGAGGAGTAATCTTGCAGCGTGTAAGCCCCGGCGCACAGCCTAAGGCGTAACGCCGATCCACCGCAGTGGGTGGAACAATTCCCGGGCCGGTTAGCCGTCAAGCGAAAGCAGCGCCCGAGAATTGAAGCGAAAAAACGTGAGCACCAACTGTAGTATAACCCCGGACCCGCAGGTCGGTTGCAGCGGATTTAATAACACGTTTCCGAGGCCAGAGTAGGGGTGGGGCGGAGGCGGCGCAAGCCCAAAGAATCGCCCGGTTTCCGCCTAATAAGCCACGCCCAAAGTCAGAATGCCGCGCCATTGGCAGGGCTGGGGCTGGGAGTCAAAAGTGGTAGTCTCCAGAATCGCCAGAAACGCTCCGCGGAAGTGGCCATATTCCGTGATAAGGCCGGTATAAACTTCGCCAACCAGCGGCTTGTGCACGACGCTGGCACTGTGGGCGATGGTGTTGCCGTCGAGGGTGATGTCCCGCGCCACGGCGCGGCCTTCCGCGCCAAAGCAGACGTAGGCGGACAATGAATCATGCGACCAGCCCATGGGGAGGCTGGTGGATGGGAATGGTTCGGTGTCCACATCGCCCAAGCGCAAGCGGGCGGGGCCAAAATCCATCGGGAGGTGATAGCCAAAGCGCCCGACAAAGCCGAGGGCACCGTAATCCCAGCCGTTGCCGGCGGTGACGAGCGCATGGCCGATAACGTCGTAATTGAGGGAACCGGGAGAGCCGGAGCTCAAATTGGTCAGGGCCGCCGGGCGCCAGTCCTGCCGATAAGTTAACTGCACCACGGGTTCATCTTTCAGCTGAAACTTCCAACCGGAAGGCTGGCCGTCGCCAATGGCACTATGAAAGCTGTTTTGCAAATCCTCGGCGCCGGAGTCCGGGCCGACCAAGCCCAAGTTCACTTCGAAAATCGCACGCCGTTCGGCGGATTGGCGGATAAAGTCCGTGCCCAGGCCGGTCCAGCCTGAGTAGGGGTGGTCGGTGGGGTTGGGAATGGCAGCCTTGGTGTCATCCGGCGTATAGATGTTGAGCTGGGCATACATGGCCGCGGCGACGACGGAATCAGATTCGCTGATGCCGTTAATCCGGTCAAATAACGCGCCGATCCACGTTGGCGACAGCGGCACCTTTGACCAGGAGGAGTAATTAGGCGAGGTGTAGGCCAGGCGGATGCCGCCGGTGTAATCGCGGTCGCTGAAGATGAACCAGTCGTTTTCGTGGGAGAGTTCCCAGAGGCCGGCGGGGAAACGCGCAGCGTCGTTGTTTGAGACTGGCATCGCCGTGGCCGCGGGGAGTGCCGTGGCAAAGCCGGCCGCGGAGGTCAGGGTCGTGCCGGCGCGCTGAGCTTGGGCGGACGGGGTCAAAAACAGGCTGGAGAGTGCCCCGAGCAGGGCGGTGGCGGATAACGTAAATCGTTGCATGGGAGAGGGCTTAAAGCAGAGCTTGGGCCGGTGCGCAAGCGTGTAACAATATACGGCCCCAAGGCAAGAGATATAAGGTGTTTAAGTAGGGAAACAGGGGGCGGATTTAACGATATAAAGATTGTATATAACCCGTAATTGTGAAAGAATATATGTCTGCACTCGTTGCGCAGCTCACCCTTATGGAAATTACGTTTGAGGTCATCCAGCAAGTGGAAGGCAGTTTTGTCGCCGCTTGCTACAGCGAAAATATTTACACGGAAGGTTCCTCGCTGGAGGAATTGCACGAGAACATCGTTTCGGCGATTGACGTGCGGTTCCACGGGCGCACCAAGCCCGAAGGTTCCGCCGTCCGCCTGATGTTGTATCGGGAGTAGGCGTTAAGTGTGGGGCAGGAACTTGGTGACGTCCGGCACGGGCTTGCAGCGGTGGCCGCTAAGCAGGCGCTCAAAATAGGGGTCGACCTTGTTTTCCAGCGTAAAAGGTTCGTCGGGCAGATTTTCCTCGTCGAGGTCCAATTCGTCAACGGGGTCAATATCATCGAAGACCAGGGTGAGGCGGCGCGCTTCCGGATAGAGTACCAAGAGCGGGTTGGGCACGCGGCCGTGCTTGACGAGCACAAAGACGCAGGGGTAGCGCGCTTCGGCGAATTTTTTTTGAAAGAGCCGGGCCCAGACGTGGTTGGCGGCGTCGCGGCGATTCAGCAACACGCAGTCGGAAAAATGGATGCAGGCCTCATGCCATTCGACGACGGGCGGGTGGGCGGCGGCGAGGGCGCAATCCACGACGAGAAGAATCCGCGCCAGTTCCCAGCCGCGCGAATTGAGCCAGGCCGGGAAGGCTTCGATTTGGTCGATCACATTGGCGCGGCCATCGGTCAGGAAAAAGGCGGCTTCCGGCTCTGCTTCTGGTTCGGATGGTGCCTCGATGGTAAAGTGATCCTTGTTAAAGGTAAACGGCACGCGGGTGAGCTGGGGGAGCTTGGCCAAGCCGCCCTCGGCCGGCTCGCCCGCTGCATGGTAAAGCGTCACGGGCTGGTTTTCACCGATGCCGCCTTCAATCAGATTGAAAACGACTTCATCGCGACCGGCCGTGGGCAAACCCAGCACCAAATAAACAACGGACATACCTGGGCATTACGCGGATATTTAAGCGGAGCGCAAGACGCGAAGCGGCGCGGATGGAAAATCAAAGCAGACGCGCCGTGTCGCCGCGGCGTTCGCGTTGCGCGCGCATGAAGGCATACAGCGCAGCGGTGTCGTCCGGGCGCACCGTTTCGGGGGCGGAGCGGGCGGGAGCGGGGGGTGTGCCGGCCTGGTGGGCGGCCTCGGCCGCCGTTTCATCCCGGGCCTCTTCCGCGGTATTTTGCTTTTCCAATTTGAGGAGAGCCTTGCGCATCTTGATGAGTGCGGTGTTCTGGAGCTGGCGCACGCGCTCGCGGGTCACGCCGAGGATGACGCCGACTTCTTCCAAAGTTTTGGGACGCTCGCCATCCAGGCCAAAGCGCAGCCGCAGGATCTCGGTTTCACGTGGCTCGAGTTTGGCGACAATATTGCTGAGGTCCTGCTGGGAGGTTTTGCCGCGCAAATTTTCGAAGGGCGTCGGCTCGTTTTCGTCGCAGACCAGTTCGCCCAGCTCCGTGTTGTCATTGTCGCCGACGGGGGCGTCGAGGGAGGTCGGGCGCACGCTGACACTTTTGAGATGCGCAATTTTCCGGACCGGCAGGCCGAGCGTTTCCGCGAGTTCCTCGTTGGTAGGCTCGCGTCCCAGGGTTTCCTGCATTTGCACCGCGGTTTTGCGCAAACGCGCGATTTTGTCGACCAGGTGCACCGGCAGGCGGATGGTCTTGCTCTGGTTGGCGAGCGCGCGCTTGATGGATTGCTTGATCCACCAGGCGGCGTAGGTGCTGAGTTTGCCGCCCTTGGCCGGGTCGAAGCGCTCGACGGCTTTCATCAAACCAATGTTGCCTTCGGAAATCAGGTCGAGCAGCGGCAGGCCGAAGTGGCTGTAGTCGTGGGCGATTTTGACGACAAAGCGCAGGTTGGCCCGAATCATTTGCTGGCGCGCCGACTCGTCACCCGCGCGAATGCGCGCGGCCAGTTCGATTTCCTGCGCCGGGGTCAGGAGCGCGACGCGGCCGATTTCGTGCAGATAAAGCTGAAGGCTGCTGCGATCGCTGGGGGGCAAATCGCGGAAGGCCTCGTCGGCGGATTCAATCTCAGTCTCATCCGGTAAAATTTCCGGGGCTTTGTTTTCCGCATCCTCGGCGCGGCTAACAACCGAGTTGTCCTCGGCGTCCGCATAACGTCGGGTTGGCGGTGAGGCCGCAGTGTTTTTCTTGTTCGCCATGCGAGGGGTAAAGCAATTGGCGCGCCCGATTAAATTTTTCTATGCCGAATGTCCCGCCCAGGCAAAGGTAAAAATCGCGGCCGGTGAACAAATATTTCACATTTCATTCCCCCATGAATTTTCTGGGGTGATTACCCTAAGCAACGACGGTTACAGTTTCGTAAACTGTTCCGAACGCGCCACGGCTTTGAACATCGCGCGGGCTTTGTTGAGAGTTTCCTGGTATTCGGATGCGGGGACGGAATCGGCCACCAGGCCCGCGCCGCTCTGAATGTAAAGTTTGCCGTCCTTGAGCAGCGCGGTGCGGATGAGGATGCAACTGTCGAGATTGCCATCGAAGCTGAAATAACCCAGCGCGCCGGCGTAGGTGCCGCGCGCGGTTTGCTCAAATTCCGCGATGATTTGCATGGCCCGCACTTTGGGCGCGCCGGAGACGGTGCCGGCGGGGAAGGTCGCGCGCATGAGGTCGTAGGCGTTTTTGCCCGGGGCCAAACGGCCCTCGACTTGCGAGACGATGTGCATCACATGCGAATAGCGCTCGATGATGGCATATTCCTTCACCTCGACGCTACCGGGCTGGCAGACGCGGCCGAGATCATTGCGCGCGAGGTCCACAAGCATAAGGTGTTCGGCGCGTTCCTTGTCGTCGGCCAGCAATTCCTTTTCGAGGCGCACGTCCTCCTCGGTGGTTGCGCCGCGCGGGCGGGTGCCGGCGATGGGCCGAGTCTCGACCAGCCCGTCGGTCAGGCGCACATGCACCTCGGGGGATGCGCCAACCACGGCGTAGTCGCCCGTTTCCAAAATAAACATATATGGCGAAGGGTTCACCAGCCGGAGCGAGCGGTATAAATCCAAAGCGGGCCGCCCATAGACGCGCTCAAAGCGCTGCGAGGCGACAACCTGGATGATGTCGCCGGCGAGGATGTATTCCTTGGAGCGATGGACCAGCCCTTCGAAATCCGCGCGGGTGCAATTGCCGCCGGGCACGGCGACTTCCGGCTCGGCGCCAAGAGCGAGCGGGGTGATGGCGGCGTCGTGGTCGTCGGCGATTTCGCAGGCCAGTTCACCCAAGGCCTTACTGGCTTCTTGATAAACCTTGCGCGCGTCGCCCCCCGGCGGGATGAAGGCGTTGACGACCAGCCGCGTCATCTGCTTGACGTGGTCGAAAGCCACCACGCGGTCGATGATCATGTAATAGAGCAAAGGCATCCCCAGTTCATCATGGGCCGGCAGCGGCACGGTTGGCTCGATGCAGTGGACATATTCGTAGGCGAGGAAACCCACCGCCCCGCCCATGAACGGCGGTTTGTCCTTCGGTTCGACCGGCTGGTAATGCGCCATGCGCTCCTCGACGAGTTTAAGCGGGTCGGCGGGCGTCGGCACGCGGCGCTGTTGGCCATCGCGGTCGGTGATGATGGTTTCCTTCTCGTAGGCTGCGATAGTTTCGTGGGGGCGGCACCCGGCGAAGCTGTAACGACCGATGTGCTCGCCGCCTTCGACCGATTCGAACAAGAACGCCGGTCCGCTGCGCCGCAGTCGGGCGTAAACGGCGACGGGCGTAGCGAAATCCGCGACCAGGTCCGCATAGACGGGCACCAGATTGCCCTGCGCGGCCAGTCGCACGAATTCGCTTTCGCTCGGCGTGATGTTCATGACGGAAGCCCGCCAGACTGGCGCATTTCATTCCCGGCAACAAGTCGAAAGCACAGCGTCATTCCTCCACCCACACGACGCTTCCTTCGGGGACGCGGTCGAATAGCTCGATCACATCCGCGTCGCTTAATAGCACGCAGCCGGCACTGGCGGGGGTGCCGAGTTTTTCGGGGTGGTTGGTGCCGTGGATGTAAATGTAGCGGTTGTAGGAATCGCAACCCGGCCCGGCGTTGTGGCCAGGTTCCAGTCCGCGCAGGCGGAGAATGCGGGTCGTGACGAGGCTCTTCAGTCGCTCGGGTTCAGGGGCGTCGGGCCAGCGGTAACCGACGGGGAGGCGGGCTTTGAATACAGTGCCCTCGGGTGCGTCGGCCCCAATTTTATCGGCGACTTCGTGCAGGCCGCTGGGGGTGCCGAAGGAATTTTCGATGCAGGAGGGAGGTCGAAGCGAGGTGGAGACCGTATAGGTTCGCACCAGGCGGCCGTGCTCGAAGTGATATAATTTTTGCTCGCCAATTTTCACGCACAGGCAATGCTCGGCCATTCGGCGCGAACGCTGGGCGCACGCCTCGTGGACTCGCTGTAATAAATCATTTTTGTCTTCCGTCATGGCCGCCCATTCCTACCGTCTCGGCATCGTCGGCGCAACCGGCGCTGTTGGTCAAGAACTCATTCGCCTGTTGCATGAGCGCAAGTTCCCCCTGCGCGAACTTGTGCTGCTGGCCTCGGGCCGCTCGGCGGGCAAGAAAATCACCTGGGGGGCGCACAGCTGGGAAGTGCGGGAAACCACGGCGGAATCCTTCGCGAATCTCGATGTGGCCATCTTCAGCGCGGGTGGAAGCACGTCGGAGAAGTTCGCGCCGGAGGCGGTCAAGCGCGGCTGTGTGGTGATCGACAACAGCTCGTTTTTCCGCATGGACCCGAAAGTGCCGCTGGTGATTCCCGACATCAATCCGCACGCGCTCGACCAGCACGCGGGGATTATCGCCAACCCGAATTGTTCGACCGCCATCGCCCTCATGGGCCTGCAGCCGTTGCACCGCGCTTTTAGATTGAAGGGATTTTTTGCCGCGACCTACCAGGCCGTCTCCGGCACGGGGGCGCAGGCCATTCAGGAACTCGACACGCAAGTGCGCGCCTGGGTCGATGGGCGCAGCTCGCCGCCGCAGGTTTATCCGCATCAAATCGCCTTTAACGTCCTGCCTCATGTGGACAAGTTTTTGAACACGGGCTACACCAAGGAGGAGATGAAGATGCTCCATGAGAGCAAAAAAATTCTCGAACTGCCCGCACTGCGCGTGACCTGCACCTGCGTGCGCGTGCCGGTTTTTCGCGCGCACAGCATTGCCATCAGCGCGGAATTTGAGCGCCCGGTGGATTTGGACAAAGCCCGCGCGGCCATTAGCGGCTTTGTGGGTGCGGAGTTGTGTGACGACCCGGCGCATAATCGCTACCCGATGCCGATTGAGTATTCCGGCAAGCACAAGTGCGGCGTGGGTCGATTGCGCCGCGACACTTTTTTTGAAAATGGCCTGAGCCTGTGGGTCTCCGGCGACCAGCTTTGGCGCGGGGCGGCGCTCAACGCCGTCGAAATCGCCGAAGTGCTGCACCGGCGAGGGAAACTCAAGATTGACCAGTAGAGCCACTGTTAAAAGAGGTCACCCTGCACGGGCTGGCCGAGAGCGGTGGGGGCGAGGAACGCCGCGTAGCGCTCAACCCAGTCGTCGAGTTTTTTCAGATAGTAACCGGGATCATACGGGGCGTGGACAGGGTCGAAGTTCGCGAGGGGCCGGGCGCGTTGCCAGTCCGGCGCGTTATTTTTCGCGCCGGGCACGATGTAATACGTCACGGATTCGCCTTGGCGCGGGGTCGGCGTAACTTTGAGGGCAACTTCGAGGGCGGCGCGGCGCGGCTTGCTGCTTTCGATTTCGATGGCGTGCTGGTAGGCTTCCGGGCTGATGCTGAGGAATTCCGTCTTCGCCAGGCGGCGAACATCCATCGAACGCTCGCGCAATCCTGCCCGCAAGGTTTTCAATAATTCCTCAGGCGGCGGGCCGCCCGCGCCGAGCAGATGGTGCAAGAGCGACTCCGTTAATTCACGTAGAAATGGCTCCAGCCCACGCGAGCGCAAGGCCGAGCCGCGGGTGGTGACCTCGCCGTGATCGAGGAGTGCGTAGTTCTTGGCCTTGTAGCAAAACATCGCGTCGTATTGCCCGTCGAATTCGAGGTCAATGCCCGTCGGCAGCACGCCTTCGACCAGCGCGAGGAGCTTTTCGGGGCGGTCGAAAAATTCCGGAGCGTGCAAATAAAGTCCGTCCGTGTCCGCTTCGAGCACCTGCGCGCCGTGCCGTTCAAACTCCTTGATGAGTGCTTGCAGCAGTTCCCGGCCGCGCGCGGTGACTTCGGCGGCAAGATCGCTGTCGCCAAAGCGCGCGCCCTCGAAGCCCAGGTAGCCGTAGAAGGAATTGATAATGATTTTAAATCCGACTTGCCGGGCTTGATATTCGCGGCGCAATTCGGCGGTGGCGGCTTCGCCCGCGAGCTTTTTGTAGGCCAGACGTTCGGTGCGCAACTCGCGCAACAGGGGAATAAACGCCCCGAGCGAATCGCCGACCGGGTTGCGTCCGATGAGCAGGAGCAGGCTGGGATAGAGGGACGCAACGTCGAAGTGCAGCACTTTGCGAAACACGCCGGTGACGAGGCCGCGGGTGTAGCCGCCTTCGAAGGGGTGCGCGGGCGGCGGCGTGGGGAGGGCGCGGCGGGCGTGAAAATATTTTTCCAGCAGCAGCACCTCGGCTTTGAAGGCGGACCCGCGCAGGCAGGCATCCTGCAAAGTCAGGGGAAACGTCTTTGCCTGCGCGACGTAGCCCGGCAGCAGCAAATCGGCCAGCGCGCCGGTCTCGCGCAAATCATCGCGCAGATAGGCGCGGAAGCGTTCGCGGTCATGGGCAAAAGTTTCCTGGATGGCCGCGGGTATCAGGTAGGTGCGTGCGTCCTCGGATTTGGTCAACCCGAGGTGTTCGGCGACGGCCTTCAGTCCATACGAAGGCAATTCGCGCGCGGCGAGGTCGTAGAGCTGCACCATGAGGTAGGTGTCGAACACCGTGCGACCGGGTAAATCGCAGCGGGGAAAATCAAGCTGGCGTTCGGCGACGCGCAAGCGGCTGGGGCGAAACGTCGCCTCCTGCGCGAAGCGACCCCAGGCGCACGGCACATGATGACGGCGGCAGCGCACGCGCAGGTAATCCAAATCAAATTTGAAAATATTATGGCCTTCGATGACATCGGGGTCTTCCTCCGCCAGCACGCGGTTGAATTCCTCCAGCAACGCGCGTTCCCCCGCATGAGTCTGCGCGCTGATTTCGAGCAGCCGCGGGCCGCGCGCAGTGCCAAGGCCAATTGCGAGCACGCAGTCCGCCGCGCGATGGGGATTGGAAAAGCCGCCGGGTTCCCCGCAAGCGGTTTCAATATCGAGCTGCACCCGGCGCAAGTGGGCGAGGGTCAGCCCGGCGAACATGCGGGTGTTGCGCTGGAGGAGCAACTGGCTCTCCAATGCGCGCAACGTCTCCGAATCGGTGTTACGCGGGCGCTGGTCGAGCCAGGCGCGATAGGCGGCCACGTCAGCAAAATGAGCGAGGTGGGTGAGCTGGCCATCGCCGGCGAGGTGTTCAATCCGGGTGCCGGAGGGGTCGGGCAGGGTGGCTGCATTGACCCACGCAAACGGATGAAATGCAGTCGTGGAAACAGCGCGCGGGCCGTCCCCCTCGGCGGTGGCCAGACGGGCCAGGCCATCGGCCCCCACCCAGACGCCGCATAACGGCGGCGAGCCGGAATCCCATTCGGCGCGCGGATCGGGTGGCGATACGGCAGGTTGGCTCATGGCAAGTTCGCCCATCCGGTCGGCGAACACCCATGCTTATACTCTCAACGCAAACGACGCCATCCGCTATTTTCGCCGCCGATTTGAAGAACGAAATACAGGACCGCGGGAAAGATGATGCCGGAAAGCGACCCTGCGATGGGCTGGTGCGCCACCACGGTCAACACCACGACACCGAAGCCGACCAAAACACATCCGAAGAACGCCCATTTTTTCCATAAAAACAAAAAGACCACGCAAACGATGTCGATGAGGGCAAGAAGCTCCACACCGGACACATACCAACCTGGCGCGGTGGCCATTTTGGTTATCGGGCTGAAGGCGGCCGTGCCGCCGATGGCCTTGAGACCCAGTTCAGTGATGATGGATGTTGCCTCGAGAAACAGCATCAAAGCCAGCCAAGCGGTCAGGCAGCCGTGCCGTTTGAAGCGGTGGGGCGGCGGGGGTGAAGGCGGGTTCCCGCCAGGCGGGGGATTTAATACAGGCGGGATTTCGTTGGTCATGGTCATCATCATAGACCCCGACCAGGCTGAAACGACGCAAAAAAAGAGGCGCACCGCGGGGATGCGCCTCTCTCGTTCGATGGGTTCGCCGTTAGCGCACGTCGATGCGGCGCGGCTTGGATTGCTCCGCCTTGGGCAGAGTCAGCGTCAAGAGGCCGTTCTCGTAAGCCGCTTCGAGTTTGTCGGCATTCACGCCCTCCGGCACGGTCAAGGCCCGGCGGTATTCCGCCGTGGACTCGCCATCCTTCGTTTTGGTGGCGCGTTTCGCCGTCAGGCTCAGCACGGAATTTTCGAACTCGACCTGGATGTCTTCCTTTTTGACGCCAGGCAGCTCGACTTTGACGTAATAGTGCTCGGCGTCCTCGGTCAGGTCCGTGGCCGGATAGCCGACATTGGCCGTGCCCGTGTCTGAGGTGTCACAAGCGCCGTTGGCGCAACGCGTCGAAGTTGGGAACAAGGCCCCCAGAAACCGATCAAAATCGGTGGAGGCCGGATAGTCGTAACGTATGAGTCTCATGGTATTTATCTCCTTGGGAAGAGGTTGTTGAACGAGTTCATTTCATCATGATTCGTGCCGGAAATAAAAATCTGCAACATATTGACTTTCAATGACAAGAATTCGAAAGCATTACTCAAACTGAGACAGGGCGACGCAGTCTTTGAGTCAAAAAAAGACAGCCTCGTCACAACCCAACGCCAAAAATTCATCGCGCAGATTTTAGCGTGACGAGGGTGGCGCCCCAGCCGCCACTGGTCTCGTTCCCGAGGCGAAAGGACACGACGAAGGGCGAGCGGCGTAGCAGCACGTGCACTCGTTCGCGCAGCGCACCGGTCCCCTTGCCATGGACAAGGCGAACTTCTGTGAATCCTCGGGCACGACTTTCCTCCAAAAATGCTTCGACGACCTCCACCGCATCCTGGGGCCGGAAGGTATGCAAGTCCAACGTGCCATCGATGGGCAGGGGATGGGGCCGAACTTCCTCGTCGCTCATTCTTATAATGCTGCGGTTGACCAGGAGTGAAGCCAAATCCAAAGTAACTGACAGAGGGCACTTTCCGGCTCGAAATGCGTTCCCGACCATGTTAGATTGCGTGAGTGTATCGCAAGTTGGGCAACCCCAAGTTGGTGCTGCGTACCCTGTTTTTCGCCGGGATGGTGTTATTTTGCATTTCGGTCCGCGGGGCGGAGCCGCCACCGTTGACGAAGATAACGCTGCAGCTCAAATGGAAGCACCAGTTTCAATTTGCCGGATACTATGCCGCCATTGCGCAGGGTTATTACCGTGCCGCAGGTCTTGACGTTAAGCTGGTCGAGGGCAGCCCCGACCATGACCCGACGGAGGAAGTGCTGGCCGGACATGCCAATTATGGGGTGGGCAATTCCGACTTGCTGCTGTTTCGGAATAAAGGCCGACCCGTGGTGGTGCTGGCCGACATATTCCAGCACTCGCCGCTCATCCTCGTGGCCCGCGCGGCCAGCGGGGCCAAGGATTTGCAGGCTTTGCACGACAAGAAGCTGATGATGATCCCGTCCGAGTCCGCCGAGATTTTCGCCTACTTCAAATACGAAGGGGTCGACCCGGCGAAACTCAACGTGCGCCCACACACGTTTAACATCGAGGATTTCATCGGCGGCACGGTGGACGCCATGTCAGCCTACAGCACGGATGAGCCGTTTAAATTGATGGAGCGCGGCGTGGATTTTTACACTTTCGTGCCGCGTGCGGGCGGCATTGATTTTTATGGCGACTGCCTGTTCACCACTGCGGACGAAATCCGGCGCCATCCCGACCAGGTGCGCGCGTTTCGCGACGCCAGCCTGAAGGGCTGGCAATACGCCATGGATCACCAGGAGGAGGTTGTCGACCTCATCCTACGCAGCTACAACACGCAGGGCAACACGCGCGAACATTATCTCTTCGAGGCGCGCCAGACGGCCGAGTTGATGCATCCCGAGCTGATTGAAGTGGGCCACATGAATCCCGGACGCTGGCAGCACATGGCCGACACCTATGCCGAGTTTGGCATGCTGCCCCGCGATTTTTCGCTCGACGGTTTCCTCTACGACCCCAACCCCAAGCCCAATTACACGCATCTCTATTGGACGCTCGCCATCGTCTCGGCCATTGCCGTGGCGGCGCTGGGCTGGGCGCTGCCGCTTTACCGCTTAAATCTGCGTCTGCGGGCGAATATCGAGCGCGAGCATGTCTTGCAGCTCGAACTGCTTCAAGCCAAGGAAGCCGCTGAGGCCGCCGACGCGGCGAAGAGCCGCTATCTGGCGGTGATGACGCATGAAGTCCGCACACCGTTGAGCGGCCTCATCAGTCTGGCCGAATTGCTGGAGGATGAGGAAAGCGCGAGCGAGCGGGGTCAAATGCTCTCGATTCTGCGCAAAACCGGGGAGGAAATGCTCAAGCTCATCAACGACATTCTGGATTTTTCCAAAATGGAGGCGGGCCATCTTTCGCTCGAGCAAAATAAAATGGACATCGCGCCCCTGCTCGATGATCTCCACCGGCTTTTTTCCGCGTCCGCCAAGGAAAAGTCGATTGATTTTAGCGTGCGCGTGGCACCGGGCACGCCGGCCCTCATCGTGACCGATGTGCGGCGCTTGCGGCAAATTTTGAGCAATTTGCTCTCGAATGCGATTAAGTTTACCGAGCGCGGCGGGGTGGAACTCGAGGTCAGCGCCCAGCCGGAACCAACCGGCGAGAGCATGGCGCACCGCTGGCGCTGGCGTTTTGCCGTGCGCGACACCGGGCTGGGCCTGACCGCCGAGCAGGCGGCGGCGTTATTCAATCCCTACAGCCAGGCGAACTTGGATATTGCGCGGCGCTTCGGCGGCACTGGCCTCGGCCTGGCCATTTCGCACCAACTGGCGCGACTGCTGGGCGGCGAATTATTTTTGGACGAAAGCAAACCCGGCGTCGGTTCGACATTTGTGCTCGAAGTCGCCGCGCCGGAAGCGGACGAGGTGAAGTGATTGCGTTTGGCGCAGGTCGTGACATGCTGGAGGGATGAGCCTTCCCCCGACCAAGCACCAGGAGGGAAGCTATCGTCCGCGCCCGCCCGCGCCACCGCATGCCGCGGGAAACTTTCAATGGCTGCGCAGTGGCGCGGTGGCCTTGGCGGCCATGCTCGAGGCCATCGTCGCAGCCCGCACCAGCATTCGCCTGGAGATGTATACGATTGCACCCGGCCCATTGGGCGAAAAATTCCTGGCGGCCTTGGCAGCGGCGGCCCAGCGCGGGGTGCGCGTGCGGGTGCTGGCGGATGGAGTCGGCTCCCATTCGCTCAACGCCGCCTTTTGGCAGCCGCTTCTGCTGGCGGGCGGCGAGCACCGCTATTTCAAGCTGCCGGGACTGGGGCGTTTCGGACTGCGCGACCACCGCAAACTGCTGCTCTGCGATGACACGCGCGCCATTATCGGTGGGGTGAACATCGGCCCCGCCTACGATGGTGACGGGGTCAACGCGGGCTGGCGCGACATGGCGGTGCAATTTCACGGCGCATTGGCGCGGGATTTGGGGGCGACGTTTGATGAAATGTTTGCCTTGGCCAAGTTCAAGCACTCGCGCTTTGCCTGGCTGCGCCATGCCATCCACCAGCGCCGCCTCGAAGCGGGCCACGCGACGATTCTGTTGACTGCACCCGGCTGGCGGAGCACCCCGTTGCGCCGGTCCATCACACGGGATTTTCGGAACGCGGAGAGCATCCGCATCATGATGGCGTATTTTCTGCCGACGGGCCGGGTGCTGCGGGCGCTGTGCGGCGCGACGAAACGCGGAGCCAAAGTGCAGATCATTCTCGCCCGGCAGTCGGACATGCCGTTGACGCGGATGGCCGCGCGCAGTTTGTATTCCCGCCTGTTGCAGTCGGGCGTGGAAATTTATGAATACCTGCCGCAAATTCTCCATGCGAAATTAATGATTGTGGACGAGAAAATAATTTACGCCGGTTCGGCCAACCTCGACGTGCGCGGCTTGCGCTTGAATTACGAACTGAGCCTGCGCGTGGAGAACCAGCGCCTGGCCGCCGAGGCGGATGAAATGTATGAGGCCGATTTGGCGCGATGCCAGCGCATCGAACTGCAGGAGTGGATGAAGTCCCGTCATTGGTGGCGGCGGCTCTTGGACTATTTCGCCTATTGGTTGCACGCGCATTTCGATCCGTTTGTCGCCAGCCATTCATGGCGGCGGTGAGTGGTGGGCGCGGGCTTACTTTGCAAACCGCACACTCTGCCAATTAGTCTGGCAAAGTCGCCCTATAATCCAAAAAATTGCGGATCATGCCTATTCCAAAAACCTGCGGGACTGCGCTTTTGCGTCATTGGCGGCGGATGATTTGTTTTGGACTGGCGATAGGGGCGTTCCCGTTTTCGGCCAGCGGCCAGCCCAAGACCTGGGGCGACTGGCCGGCTTGGGGTGACCAGGGCGACGGCACCTATAAAAATCCAGTGCTGCCGTCGGATTACAGCGACATCGATTGCATTCGCGTGGGTTCGGATTACTACGCGATTTCTTCTACGTTTCAATTTTCTCCCGGCGTGGTGATTCTGCACTCCCAGGACTTGGTCAATTGGTCGATTTTGGGCCACGTCGTGAGCGACCTGACCCAAATCAGCCCGGAGCTTAATTGGGATAAAATGAACCGCTACGGCAAAGGCGTGTGGGCGGGGTCGATTCGTTATCATGACAATAAGTTCTGGGTTTACTTCGGCACGCCGGATGAAGGTTATTTTATGAGCACCGCGACCAAGGCGGCGGGGCCATGGGAACCACTCCATGCCGTGCTGGCCGGCCCCGGTTGGGACGACTGCTGCCCGTTCTGGGACGACGATGGGCAGGGTTATCTGGTCGGTTCCAGTTTCCGGGATGGGTATAAAATCCATCTGTGGAAACTGACGACGGACAACCGAGATTTGGTGCCCGTGTCCGACCAAGTCATTCACCAAAGCCGTGGCAGCGAGGCCAACAAACTTTATAAAATAAACGGCTACTATTATCATCTGTTCAGCGAAGTCCGGGCGGAGGGCCGGGTGGTGATGATGGAGCGCGCCAAAAATATTTTTGGGCCATATGCGGAAGCGAAACAGCTCAATCACGCGGAGAAACAATTCAAGGAGCCGAATCAGGGTGGCTTGGTGCAGACGGAAAAGGGCGACTGGTATTGGTTCACCCACCATGGCACCGGCGATTGGGCCGGGCGGATCGACAGCTTGCTGCCGGTGACCTGGGTGGACGGCTGGCCGATCCTGGGCGAGGTGGGGGCGGATGGGATCGGCACGATGATCTGGTCAGGTGCCAAGCCGGTGAGCGGCACGAACGCGGTCACCCCGCAATCGAGTGATGAATTTGCCGAGACCAGCCTGTCTCCGCAGTGGGAATGGAATTACCAGCCGCGCGCGGATAAATGGTCGCTCACGGAAAACCCCGGCTGGCTGCGCCTTCATGCCTTTCAACCATTGCAGGGCGACATGCTGCTTAAGGCTGGCAACACCCTCACCCAGCGCTGCATTCAGGCGGAATCCAACGAAGTTGTCATCAAACTCGACCTGAACGGCATGGCGGACGGGCAAAAAGCGGGGCTATGCCATTTCTCGAAAAATTATTCTTATCTCGGAGTAAAACAGGACAAGGGCATGCGTTCAATCGAGTATGATAACAACGGCAAAATTTCCGCTGGCCCGATGCTGGCAGACACAGCACTATGGCTGAAATCCACCTGGGGGGCCGATGGGAAAAGCCAGTTCGCCTACAGCGAAGACGGCGCGACCTTCAAGAATTTTGGCGAACCGTATGCGCTGTCCTGGGGGAATTACCGGGGCGACCGGCTGGGCATCTTTTGTTTCAACATCGTGGCTGACGCGGGCTACGTGGATGTGGATTACTTCCACTACAATTACAGCGGCCCGAAGAAATAGGGAGGCCGCCTACGGCAGCTTCACGTCCACCGCATCGCCATGATAAGCTACTGACGCGGTCGCAGTCGGCGCGCTGGTGTAGCCCGCGGGGTGATCGGGCGAAACGAGGACGAAATTAAACGTGCGGTCCTTCTGCATGGAAGGGAAGGAACCTTGGCGCTGGCCAATCGACAGCGTGTGCGTGTCGTCGTGCCAGACAAAGGGAATCTGCGAGAAGGCGCCCTTTTCGTAGCCGTAGGTGAGGCCGTCATCCTCGTAGAGATTGAAGTGTCCGTCGGCCCCGGCGTAAACATAGACATTGATGGGGGCCGCGGGCTTTTCGCCGACATACTCCACGTCCGGGCCGAGGGGAATGATGGAACCGGCGCGAACATAAAGTGGAATTTGGTCATACGGCGCAGGAGCGTCAACCGTCTGGCCGCCGAGGGCACGCGCGCCAGTCCAGAAGTCATACCAATTCCAGCCAACGGGCAGATACACGGAACGGCTGTGGGCCTGAAAAGTCGTGACTGGGTTGACGAGGAGGGCCGGGCCAAACATGTATTCGTCGGTGACGTTGCGCGATTTCACATCGTCGCGGAAGTCCATGACCAGCGGGCGCATTATTGTATAGCCAGTTTGTGTCACCGCGCCAGCGAGTGAATAAATATAGGGAAAGAGGGAATAGCGCAGTTTGTCGAACTTGAGTTCGCTCTGGAAGACCGGCGAGTTTTCGTCACCGAGGTTATACATCTCGCGCAGTTGTTGCTGGCCGTGCACGCGCAAGACGGGCGTGAAGGTGCTGAATTGGAACCAGCGGGAATTGAGTTCGCGCCATTCGTCGAGGTCGGGGCCGCTTTTGGCGTTGGCGAAGCGGTATTCCATCATGTAGCCGCCGGTGTCGGTCGTCCAATAGGGCAGACCGGAGATGGAAAAGCCGAGGCCGGCGGTGATTTGTTTGCGCAGGGCCGACCAGGTGGAGGTGACGTCGCCGGACCACGTCATCGAGGCGTAGCGTTGCTCGCCGGCGAAGCCGGAACGGGTGAGGATGAAGACGCGCTGGTCGGGCGCGACGGAGCGCTGGCCTTCGTAAATGCCCTTGCTGTTCATGAGCGCGTAGGCGTTTTGCACGCGCGCGCCACTGCCCAGGCCGGTGGGGTTCATGTGCTTGGGGTAGGTGTCCGGGCTGGGCGGGGAGACGATTTCCGGCTCGGTGGCGTCCATCCACCACGCGTCAATGCCCTTGCTGAATAGTGCGGTGTTAAGCTGGTCCCAGAACAGTTTGCGCGCGCCATCCTGGAACGGGTCGTAATAGGCGTAGCGTTTGTTGTCGCGGAGGATTTTTTCGTCGAGCGTGGACTGGTAGAAGTAGCCGGCTTTATTGAGGGCGTCGAAATTGGCGGTGCCCTCGTAGAACTTGCCCCAGGCGGAGATCATGATATGCGCATGTTCGTCGTGGATGGTTTTGATCATGCCCACCGGGTCGGGGAATTTCGTCAGGTCGAATTGGTGGGAGCCCCAATCGTTCTGGTTGGGGCGGACATTCCAATATTGCCAATCCTGCACGATGTTATCCAAGGGAATGTGGCGCTGGCGAAATTCATCGAGCGCACCGAGGATTTCCTTTTGATTGAGGTAATGGTCACGCGACTGCCATAGGCCGAAGGCCCATTGGGGCAGCATCGTCGCCGGGCCGGTGAGCTGGCGGAAGCCCCCAATGACGTGGTCCAAGTCCGGGCCATAAACGAAATAGTAGTCAATGCCATCGCCGACGTTCGACCACAGAGACGTGTTGGCGTTCGGGGCGGGCGTTTTCCAGGTCAGGCTCATCACGGCGCGGTCGGCCTGGCCACTATCACCACCCCAGACGATTTTGATGGGATAATGTTTGCCGGTTTCGAGGTGTATTTTGACCAGCTCGTAGGCGGGCAGCCAGTATTGACGCCAGTGGCTGATGACGAGCTGGTTGTTGATCGTGACGGCGATGCGCGCGTTGGCGTAAGTTTGGAATTGATAATCACCCGTGGTCGGGGCGATGACCTCGCCCTGCCAGACGTGCGTCGGAAAAGTTGTGGGGGCGGCGACCGTGCTGGTCGGGGCGAGGGCGACGGCCGCGATGGTGTCGGGCGTCAACGGCTGACCGTCCACAAAGGTCATGTTGCCGACGGCAATGATGGGCGTCTGTGTCGGGTTTTGAATTTGGTCGCTGCCGGGGGTGAGTAAACCGGTGGTCAGACCGCCGGTTTTACCATTCATATCCACCAAGTTTTCGGCGGGAATGGCTTCAAATGGGCGCAGGTCGCCAAAGCGCGTGCGCGAGGTGTTGTCCCAGAGAATGCCGTAGCCACGGCTGGAGACGAGAAACGGCACCACGACATTGGTGTTATACTGCCAGAGGTCGAGGTCGTAGCCTTTGATGTCCATCAGCCCTTGCTGGTGCTGGCCGAGGCCGTAAAGGGATTCGTCGTCATTGGCCAGCCAGGTTTGCCCGACATGGTAAGTTTTCTCGCCCAGCACCTCGGCAGCCTCGAGCTGGCGACCGGGTCTTTCCGCGAGGATGGTTTTGCCCGTCGGGTCGGCAAATTTTACCGCGCCGCTGTTTAGATCCACGATGACCTGGAGTTTGCTCGTGGTGAGAATCTTGGTGTTGCCGCTGGTGATGGTGCCCAAACTGACGTTGCCGGCCAACGCCGCCGGCACCACGACCATCGAGTCCGCCTTGAAATCAACTTTGTTGGAATAGGAGACGCGAATGATGTCGTCCGCCACGGCTTGAAATTTGAGATAGCCACCGGAAGCGGGCTGGATAAGCACGCCGCCGGAATTATTTATTGGAAATTGCGAGGCGGGAAACTGCGCCGAGGCCGGGAGAATGCCGGTCAACGCCGCTAGCAGCATGCAGACGAAGAATCTTTTCATAGGGGTAGGCTGGCCAGCGTACCCATTCAAATTCCCGAGGCAAGCCTGTGGTGATGTTGCCCCGCCGCCAAACCCTGCCGAGGCCCGGCTAAACGTCCGCGAGGCGGCCGGTGGAATCGCCAAAACGTTCCACGTCTTTCACGCCCACGCGATCCATCATGCTGAGGTAAAGGTTGGTGATGGGCTTGTCCTCGTGGCGGGTATAGCGCCCGGTGGTAAGTGTGCCGCCAGCCGCGCCAGCCAGAATGACGGGCAGGTTGTCGTGGGTGTGGCGGTTGCCGTCGGCATTGCCGCCGCCATAGAGGATTTGCGAATTGTGGAGCAGGGAGTTGCCGTCCACGTCCTTGGTGTTTTCCATTTTCTCGAGAAAATAGGCGAGTTGCGTGGCATACCAGACGTCAATCTGGGTGACTTTTTCAATTATCTCAGGCTTGTTGCCATGGTGGGAAAGGCTGTGGTGGCCCTCGGGGATGCCGATTTCCTTGAAGTCGCGGTTATTGCCGTCGCCGGAAAGCATCATGGTCGCCATGCGGGTGCAGTCGGTCTGGAAGGACAGATGGAGCATGTCGAACATGATGCGGACATACTCGGTGAAACTGTCGGGGATGCCCGCCGGGGCGTCGGCGTTGGGCTGCGGCATGCTGGCGCGATGTTGTTCCGCATTCGTGATGCGCTGCTCGATTTCGCGAACCCCGGTCAGGTATTCATCGAGTTTTTCCTGGTCGCGGCCGGACAATTCCTGCTGGAGGGCCTTGCTGTCGTTCATCACAAAATCGAGAATCGAATGCTGCTGCTGCTGGCGCATGATCAAATTCTGCGCGCGTTGCTCGCGGGGGCCGGCGCCAAAGAGGCGCTCGAACAGCAACCGGGGATTATCTTCGGGTGTCAACGGGGTGGTGGCGGAACTCCACGAGAGGTTGTGCTGGTAAACGCAGGCGTAGCCGGTGTCGCAAGCGCCAGTGTTTTGAATGGTGTCGCAGGTAAGTTCGAGCGAACGGAAGGGAGTAATCAAGCCCAGTTGCTGGGCCATGACCTGGTCGGCGGAAATGCCGGCATGGAAATCAGCACCGCCGGTTTTCTTGATGCGCACACCGGTGAGGAAGGTGCCATTGGCGCGGGCGTGGTCGCCGCCACCGTCGCCGCCCGCATTGGCGGAGAGGTCAGTCAGGCCGCCGATGACCTGAAGTTTGTCCTTCACCCCGGCGAGCGGCTGCATTGTGCGATTGGGCTGGAAATCCTTGCCTTCGGTGGTGGGCCACCAGGCGCCGGGAATCGCGCCGTTCGGAAAATAGACAAAGGCTGTGCGCAGGGGAGCGCCCGTGGCGGTGGTGGCCAGCATGGGCGCACCCGGGGAGACGGTGGCGGCACCCAAGCGGCGGGGGAGCAGGGATTCCATCACCGGCAGGGCCATGCAGACACCCAAACCGCGCAGAAAGCGGCGGCGGTTTAAATTGTTAAAACGCTGGGCGGCAAGGCTAGGGTAAGGGGGTTTCATGGGTGGGGGGCACCGCTTGGCTGGCCATGATAGTGCTCGATTTTGGCTCCGGTGTCAAGGGGGTGGCCAGGGGTCGCCGCTCTTCAAACGGAGCCGATTCGATGACGCCCAGCAACAGGGCGGAAAATTGACCGTCGGCTTGATTGACCTGAGTCACAATATTATCAATCGTGGGCACGTCATAAAACTCCATGCCGCGCCCGAGGGCGTAGGTGAGCAATTTGTCCGTCAAGGTGCGGTAGAATTCATCGCGGTGGGCGGTGGCGAGAATGTGTTTGAGTTCCCGGATGGTTTTAAACGATTCGCCACTGGAGAGGGTGCCGGTGGCGTCCACCGGCTGGTCGAGTTCCTGATCGCGGTAAAGCCCGAGGGCGTTGAAATTTTCCAGGGCAAGGCCGAGCGGATCCATGCGGTCGTGGCAGGAGGCGCAGAGGGGGTCTTTCCGGTGCAGGGCGAGGACTTCGCGTTGGGTGGGCGTGTGGTCGGTGGCCAATTTCGCGGCGTCTTCCAAAGGCGGGATATTGGGCGGCGGTGGCGGAGCGGGGGAGCCGAGGATGTTTTCCAGAATCCATTTGCCGCGCTTGACCGGCGAGGTGCGCGTGGGGTTGGATGTCATCAAGAGCGTGCTGGCCATGGTGATGACTCCGCCGCCGCGCAAATTGGTCTCGGGTAGATCCACTTTGCGAAAATCGGCCCCGGTGATGGAATCGGCGGCCACGCCGTCGTCTTGATAATAATTGGCCAGAGTCTGGTTGCGGAAGACGTAATTGCTGTCAAGCAGTTCGAGGATGCTGCGGTTCTCATGGACGACGTAGCCGAAGTAAGCCATGGTTTCTTTTTGGATGGCTTCGCGCAGATCAGCGGTCAGTTCGTCTTTTGATTTAATGCCTTCGCGGGCGAGAATTTCCGGCTCGTTGATGGGCAGATCCAGCAGATCGCGGGATTGGAGCCATTGCCCGGCAAAGTTATCGATGAAGGCCTGGCTGCGCGGGTCGGCCACCATGCGTTTCACTTGCGCCTCAAGGTTTTTGCGCAACTGGCCGCTGGCGGCGAGCTTAAGCAGTTCATCATCAGGCATGGTGGACCAGAGAAAGTAGGACAGGCGTGAAGCCAGGCTATATTCGTCCAATTGGGCAAAAGGCTGGCCGGGCTTGGCCGGTTCGGCGCCTTCGATGTGAAAGAGGAAGCGCGGCGAGGCCAGCACCGCCGCCATCGCGCGCGAGACGCCGGCTTCAAAGGTGCCGCCGGGCAGCGAATACGATTTTTCCGCGATGTCGACCAAGCCATTGACCACACTGTCGTTGACCGGGCGGCGGAAGGCCTTGGCGGCAAATTTGGCGAGGATTTCGCGGGCGTATTGGCGGCGGGCGGGGACGGTCGCGGGCGGCACATCACGGGGAAAGAAGTTCGCGTAATTGGGTGAGTGAGGCCAATCCTTTGGGTTGAGCGGACCCGCGACGGTGACCGACCCGATTTTGAAATCCAATTTGGTGTGGTTGGGCCGGGTGTCCGCGACCATGGGCTGCAACGCGAGGGAAACCGTGTGCGGCCCTTTTTCCCAGTGCACAATATAATCATCACTGTAAAATTCGCAGTCATACCAGACATAGCCATGCTGGGCGATTTCCTTGCCGTCGGATTTGACATACACGATGCATTGACCGGTGTCGAACGAGGCCGTGCCGTCCACCTCGAGGGCGGCGTTGATGCGATAATCGCCGGTCGCCAGGGCTTCGTAGGTGTGAGTGACCTCCTGCGGGGTGTAAAAATCCATGAAGTCGCCGGGCTTGTGTCCCACCACGGTGAGGTCGGGGGCGGGAGGATTTTCAAAAAACGCCTTGCCCCAAAAACTTTGGATGGGCATCGCATAGGTGGTGGAAGGCACGGCGCGGTCCACGATGGTTTGGGCGGCCTGGAGAAATTTTTCCAGGCGCAGCGGCGAGATGGTGAGCACATCGCCGATGTCGTCGAAGCCATAACCCGTGTCATCCGGCGGGAATTCGACATTGACGTCAAAGTCCACGCCGAGCAGGTCGCGGACGGTATTTTGGTATTCGGCGCGATTCAAGCGGCGGATGGTCACGCGGCCGGGGTCGAGCTGTTTGGGGTCGATGCCGAAGGCGGAAAACTTAATCCAGTTGTCCAGGGTGGCCTGATCTTGGGCGGATAGATGGGGATTGCCGCCGGCGGGCATGATGCCGGAGCGGGTGTTCTTGAGCACTTTGAGCCACAAATCGGGATTGTGCAGGATTTGATCGTCGGTCTTCAACTGGTCAAACGCCACGCCCGCGCGACTCTCGCCGTTGCCATGGCAATCGTAGCAATTGGCGGCCAGAATGGGTTCGACCTCCTTATGGTAGGCGGCGATGGCGGGATTCTTCGATGGCGCAGCGGCGGTTTGGGCGGGTGAAGTATTTGCCGGGGCCGCCCCCAGCAAGATCGCGCTGAGGCAGCCTCCGGTCGCCAAGGCGATCTTGAATTGACGGCGGCGGTGGAAAGAAAATGTCATCTTCGAAAAAGAGCGGGCGATTTAAGGTTTGATCACCAATTCGGGGGCGAGCGCAACGCGGAAGCCCAGGATGCTGGAGGTAAAAAATCCCGAGTTGCCGCCGATGCCGCCGGGCACGGCGCTAAAGCGGGCGGCGGAACGGCAATAGCGGGCATAAAGATACCAGGCGCCGCCGCGAATGTTGCGGTATTGCCCCTTGAGGCCGACGGGGTCCGTCACGGCGTCCGCGGCATAGGGCAGGTATTTGTCGATGCACCATTGCCGGATATTGCCGTGCATGTCGTAAAGTCCCCACGCATTGGGCTTCTTTTGGCCGACGGGATGGGAAGTGCCGTTACTGTTCTTGTCATACCAGGTCATTGCCTCCAAATCGCCCGCATACGGGGTTTTGGTGCCGGCGCGGCAGGCATACTCCCATTGGGCTTCGGTCGGAAGCTGGTAGGCATAACCGGCTGGCACGCGCCCGGCGGCTTTTTCCTGCTCGGTTAGTTTTTTGCAAAAAGCCACCGCGTTATCCCAGGTGACATATTCCACGGGAAGGCTGGGGTCGGTGCGGAACACGCTCGGATTTTCTCCCGTCAATGCCAGGTATTGAGTCTGCGTGACGGGATATTTGCCGAGCCAGAAATTTTTGGAAATGGTGACTTGATGTTGCGGGCCTTCGTCAAGCAATCGGCCCTCCTCGGAGTCGGGGCTGCCCATGGTAAAGGTGCCGGCGGGGATGGGCGCGAGATCCAACGCCACATTTCCGGGCAGAGTCACTGAACAGGGCTGGCCTGATTTGGGCGGAGTCGAAACAGCGGCAGCGGGAGATTTGGTCTCAGCTACAGTAACATCCGCGCCATGGAGGGTCGATAGCAGCAGACTCGACAGCATGGCACGCCATGTCCAATTAAGGACCAGGGGAATAGATTTACCAAGCATGGGGTAAGGCGTCGTGGGGAGGGAAACGCTGTTCGTCATCATAGCGAAACTTGAACCCGAAACCAGACGATTTTGCCCGCCGTGTTTCAAGCCTTAAAATGGTCGATATGACACCCAAGCGTTCCACCTTGACTAGCCGGTGAGTTCGTGACGGAATTAATTCACCCCTTCGGTCTTAATTGTTGCCCGCATTTACCCCATGAAAAAACTACGCTCTTACACATTGTTCATTGCCTCCCTGTTCACCGGTGCCATTGCGTTGACGGCGCAGCAAGCGGCCCCGGCGGCGACTGACCCCGTGGCTCCGCCACCCGCTCCCGCGGCACGCGTCAGCCCGCATGAGACGATTTTCATGCATATCGGCAACGCCCGCAGCGGGCCGCTGGTGACGATAACCTATGGCCGTCCTTATTCCAAGGACCCGAAGGATGCCAGCGGCAAAACGATTCGCAAAATCTGGGGCACGCTCGTGCCCTGGGGCAAGGTTTGGCGCATGGGTTCCGATGAGGCCACCACATTAGTCACCGAAAAAGCGCTCGATATCGGTGGCACGACGGTTCCCGCCGGTGCCTACACCCTGTGCATGTTTCCGGACGAAAGCGGCACGACCAAGCTGATTATTAACAAGCAAATCGGGCAATGGGGTATTCCCTACACGCCGGCCATCCAAGCCAACGAACTGGCGCGCGTGGATATGAAGAAGGAAACATTGAACTCGCAAATTGACGAGTTCACCATCGCCCTGGTGGCCGACCCGGCATCGGGTGGCGGCATCCTCAAGGCGTGTTGGGAAACCACGCAGTATTCGGTGGCGTTCAAGTTGGCGAAGTAAACCGGCGCATCTTTTCGCCATGCGACGAGGCCACCTCATTGTCCGCCTTGCGTCCACCGTTCTGCCTTTGCTCGCCGCACTGGCGGCCGGCCTGCGCGGGCAAACCGCGCCCACGGGGTCGCCGTCGCCCTCGGGCGTCGAACTGTTGCAGGATTTGCGCAGTTTTCGCGAACTGGGCAGTGTGCTCTACATTGCCGCGCATCCGGACGACGAGAACAACCAGTTGCTGGCCTACCTCGCGCATGGGCGCTATTACCGCACCGCGTACTTGTCGCTGAATCGCGGCGACGGCGGGCAAAACGAACTTGGCCCGGAATTTGGCGAGGAACTAGGCGTCATCCGCACCCAGGAATCGCTCGCGGCGCGGCGTGTCGACGGAGCCAGGCAGTTTTTTTCCCGCGCCTTCGACTTTGGCTATTCCAAAAGCCCCGAGGAGACGCTGCGCATTTGGGACCACGAACAGGTTTTGGCCGACATGGTGCGCATCATCCGCGAATTCCGGCCCGATGTGCTGATTACGCGATTTTCCCCGCTCCCCAGCAATACGCACGGTCACCACACGGCCTCGGCCATCATCGCGCAGGAGGCTTTTAAAATTTGCGGTGATCCGCAGGCGTTCCCCGAGCAAATCGCCGAAGGGCTGACTCCCTGGCAGCCCAAACGTATTCTCTATAATGGCAATGGCGGGGGCGCGGGAGCGATGCGCATCAACGACGGCGGCAGCGACCCGGTTTCCGGCGAGTCGTTTGCTTCCATTGCGGGCCGCGCGCGTTCCAATCACAAAACGCAGGGATTCGGCAATGCGGCCGGCGGCGGCGCGGGCGGCCCGCGCACGGAATCTTTTCAACTCCTCGACGGCGAACCGGCGACGAATGACATCCTCGATGGCGTGGACACGACTTGGTCCCGCTACCCGGGCGGGGCGGATATAAGTTCGCTGACCGATGCCGCCATCGCCGCCTTCAAGCAGGATAATCCGGTCGAAAGCGTGCCGGCGTTGCTGACCATCCGCGCAAAACTCACTGGGCTGCCCAAGGATCCGGTGGTGGAGGAAAAACGCGCCCTGCTCGACCGGGTGCTCCAGGGCTGCCTTGGCCTGACTGTGGAGACCACGATTCCAAACGCCGAAGTGGTGCCCGGAGAAAAATTAGCCATGCATTCAACGGCGCTGGTGCGTTCGACCGTTCCCGTTAAATGGATTGCAACGCGTTATCCCGGAGTCACCGACCAAGCTGTTTCCCCGACGGCCATCGTCCTCGCTGTCAACCAACCGGCCAGCCGGGATTCAACGCAAACGCTGTCTGCCAGTATGCCCTTGAGCATGCCCTATTGGCTGCGCGCCGACCACACCCCCGGCATGGCGCGAGTGGATGACGCCTCACTGATTGGTCGCCCGGAAAGTCCGCCAGTCTATCCCATCGAGCAAGTCTTTGCAGTGGGTGATCAGACATTGGTTATTCCCGACGATCCGGTGCAGATGACAATCGACGCAACCAGTGCCGAGGCGCGTCGGCGGCTGGACGTAATTGCGCCGGTGGCGCTCAGCTTTGACAATGAGGTGCAGCTCTTCGCGCCGGGCGCCACCAAGTCCGTCGAGGTTGACCTCACAGCATTTCGGTCGGTTGACCTCGGGACGGTGCAATTGGATGCGCCGGAAGGTTGGAAGGTCAATCCGGCGTCGCAAACCTTCCACCTCGCCGTGCCGGGAGATAAAACCAAGGTTGTTTTCTCCATCACCGCCCCGGCGCAGCAGACATCCGCCAACATCACAGCCAGGGTGGATATTCATGGCGCGAAGTATGCGAATGAGCGCAGGGTCATCAGTTACCCGCACATTCCCGTGCAGATGTTGCAACCGGTGGCGCGGTTTAAGGCTGTGGCGCTCGACCTGGCCATTCGAGGGAAACAAGTGGGTTATCTTGCGGGCGCGGGCGACAGTGTGGCCGCGGCGCTGGCGCAAATGGGCTACATGGTCAAACCACTCACTGGTGCGGACTTGACGCCGGAAAAACTGCGTGGCCTGGATGCGGTGGTCGTTGGCGTGCGGGCATTTAATGTCCGCGACGATCTGGCGGCCAATCTGCCGGGTCTGTTCGCCTATGTTGAACAAGGCGGCACCGTCATCGCGCAATACAACCGGCCCGACCGCTTGCGCACCGCGCAACTGGGGCCATATGACATTTCCATTGCGGGCGGAGCGCCCGCTTTGCGTGTGACGGACGAAAATTCGTCCGTGCAATTTCTCATCCCCGACCACCCGGCGCTCACCACCCCCAACAAAATCACCGCAGCGGACTTCGACGGCTGGGTGCAGGAACGCGGCGCGTATTTTCCGAGTTCGTGGGACGACACGCACTACACGCCTTTGCTCGCGATGAGCGACCCCGGCGAAACCCAGCCCAGCAGCAGCGTGCTGGTGGCGAAATACGGCCGGGGTTATTACGTCTACACCGCGCTCGGCTGGTTCCGGCAACTTCCGGCGGGCGTGCCCGGCGCTTACCGGCTGTTTGCCAATCTGGTTTCGCTCGGCCGATGAATCCGGTGCCACCCACGAATGAGACGGGCGGGCCGCTGGCAGCGTCCGAGAGCGAGACGACCGGCCTGCCGGGGTTGCGCACGTGGGGCGCGGTTTACTGGCTGGTTATCGGCGTATTTGCACTGGTGGTTGGGCTGCTTACCGTTCTGACGCGGATGTTTTCGTGAACACGCTCGACTACATTGTGCTGCTCGGCACCTTGCTCGGCGTCGCCGGCTATGGCGTGTGGCGCACGCGCGGGCCGCGGGATTTAAGCGGCTACCTGAAGGGTGACGGCCAGGCGCGCTGGTTTGTCATCGGCCTGTCGGTCATCGCCACCCAGGCGAGCGCGACAACTTTTTTGTCCGTGCCGGGCCAGGGCTACCAGGATGGCCTGGGTTTTGTGCAAAATTATTTTGGCGGACCGTTGGCGATGATTCTCATCGCGGCGGTGTTCCTGCCGATTTTCCGGCGACTGAAAGTGTTCACCGCCTATGAATATCTCGGCCAGCGGTTCGACACAAAAACTCGCCTGCTCGGGGCGGCGCTGTTTCTCACGCAACGCGGCATCGGCGCGGCCCTGACCATCTACGCGCCGGCAATTGTGCTCTCCAGCGTCTTCGGCTGGCCCCTGAGCCTCACGATTATCTGCACTGGGCTGGTGTGTGTGGCCTATACGGTGACGGGCGGCAGCGACGCCGTGCGGCTGACGCAAAAATATCAGATGGGAATTATTTTCGTAGCCATGATGGCCGCGGCGGTGTTGTTACTGGCCAAAATGCCCGCGGGGCTGGGTTTCCGGGACGCGCTGGTGCTGGCCGGGGGGTTTCACAAGCTGCAGGCCGTGGATTTTTCCCCGAACCTGCACACGCGCTACACGTTTTGGTCGGGCACGCTGGGCGGATTTTTTCTGGCGCTGTCGTATTTCGGCACCGACCAGTCGCAGGTGCAGCGTTACATCTCCGGCGCATCGCTGCGCGAAAGCCGCCTGGGGCTGATGTTCCACGCCGTTTGCAAAATACCGATGCAGTTTTTCATTTTGATGCTCGGCGTGATGCTGTTCGTGTTTTACCTCTTTGCGCCCGCACCCTTGCTCTATGCGCGGCAGTCGCGCGACTATCTGGCGCAGAGCGCATCGGCGGGCCAGCTAAAGGCGGTCGAGGCGGACTTCACGACGGCGCAGCATGACGAGCAACAGTATTTGCGGACTTGGATAGCCGCGCGCCAACAAGGGGACGAAGCCGGCGCGGCGACTGCATTGACCGGCGCGCAGGCGGCGCAGGCGCGGGGCGAGGACGCGCGCAAACAGGCCGGTGCATTGCTGCAAGCCGCGCATCCGCCGACCCAGGCCAACGAGGCCGACTATGTTTTCATCACCTTCATCCTGAATTATCTGCCGCACGGCTTGATTGGCCTGTTGGTGGCCGCGTTTTTTGCCGCCGCGCTCAACTCGAAAGCGGCCGAGTTGAACGCGCTGGCCTCCACGACGACGGTGGATTTTTACCGGCCGGTATTCCGGCCGGAGGCCGGGCAGGCGCATTATGTTCTCATCTCCAAATTATTCACCGCGTTTTGGGGAGTGGTGGCCATCGTGGCGGCGGTTTACGCGAATTTGGTGGAGAACATCGTGCAGGCGGCGAACATTGTCGGCTCGCTGTTTTACGGCGCGGTGCTGGGGTTGTTTCTGCTCGCGTTCTTTGCCCCCGGAGTGCGGGGCACGGCGGCGTTCTGGGGCGCAGTGGCGGCGCAGGCGCTCGTGCTGGTGCTCTACCACTATCTCGATATTTCCTACCTCTGGTATAATTTAATCGGCCCGGTGCTCTGCGTGGCGTTCAGCCTCGTCATTCAGGCCGGGATGCGTTTTGCTCCCCCCAACCCCGCTGCGCCCGCCGCCCCATGACGACGCCCCGTTTCTGTTTTGGCCAGCAACCTTGTGGATTTTTTCCGAAGCGGTATCTCTTTGCCAAATTCGCCACCGCCCGCCGGCTCCAGTCGCAGCACGGCGGGGAAATCGTCTTTTTTTACCACGACAGCGACCACGATGCGCGAGAAACGGCGACCATCCTGCGCTTCCTGCGCACCGGCGAGGCGGCGCACCTGAATTTTTCCTTTGTTAATAAAATCCAGCGCAAGTGGACGCCGCTATTTCTCAAGCGCATCCCCGATGACTGGCAAAAAAACATGGCCCGCCAGTTGCCGGCCTATATCGCCGACGCCCGGGTGGTGGAGGCTTTCAAAAAAACCCCGGCCACCTCGGCGGCTGATTTCTGCCTAGAGATGTATCGCGCCATGGGCCTGCTGGAAGGCGTGCGCGTGGTGCGCTCCAGCGACCCGGCGGTGCGCCGCGCGGCGTGCGCGGTGGAGGACTTTTTTGTGGACGTGCCCTATCAGGGCGAGACGGTGCGGGCGCGTGTGGCAGAGGGCGCGCTAAAACTGCATCGGGGCGGGGATTGCCAACTGACGTTGCCGATGGTTGACTATGGCCCGGAGCAGGTCAGCCCCGCGCGCGACACCCGCCTGCGGTGGATGCAGTCGGTGGTGCGGTGCACGCACTACATCGCCGGCTTGGGTGAGCAGGCTTACCTGCGCCGCGAGGATGCTCCCGACATTACCTTTATCAACCGTGACGAAATTGACCGCTGCGATGAAGCCTACACCGAAATCCCCGCCTAAGCCGGCAACGCCCTTGCTGGTCTTTGGCTCCCACCCCGATGACATTGAATTCGGCTGCGGCGGCATTGTCGCCCGCGAAACCCAGGCCGGGCGCGCCGCGCACTTTGTTGTCTGCTCACGCGGGGAGGCCGGGTCCAACGGCAAGCCGCAGCAACGCGTGGCGGAGGCGGAACGCGCCGCGAAAATTCTTGGAGCGACGCTGGAATTTTTGGAATTGGACGGCGATGCGCACCTCGAATTGCGCGCCGCGCACTCGATAAAGTTGGCGCGCATCATCCGCCGCCTCCGCCCGACGGTGGTGCTCGCGCCTACCGTGGAGCCGAACCAGCACCCCGACCATTGGCGGCTGGGGCAACTCGTGCGGGACGCCTCGCGCCTGGCGCGCTATGGCGGATTGAACGAACTGCGTCAACTAGCGCCGTATGTTATCGGGCGGCTCTTTTTTTATGCGGTTACTCCGGACGCCGAACCCGCCAACACGTTGCCGGTGCTCATCGACATCTCGACCACCGAAATCGTGAAAATCTGGACGGCCGCGATGGAAGCCCACGTGTCGCAAATGAAAACCTCCAACTATGTCGAATTTCAACTGGCGCGCGCCAAGGTGCACGGGATGCGTGCTGGGGTAAAGTATGCCCAGCCGCTGTTCACTTCCGAATCGCTGGTGTTTGATTCGGTCGAGTCGGCGATTTCACGCACGACCCGGCTTTAACATGGCCACTCCGCGTCCCCTCAAAATCGGCATCACCTGCTATCCATCGGTTGGCGGGAGCGGCGTGCTGGCGTCGGCGCTGGGGGAGGAATTGGCGGGGCGCGGGCATGAGGTGCACTTCATCAGCTATGAGCGCCCATTTCGCATCCCGCAGGATGCGCCGCGTCTGCAATTTCATCCGGTGATCATCAACGACTACGGATTATTCAAATACCCGGATTACACGCTGCCGCTTTCGGTAAAAATGGCCGAGGTGAGCCGCGACCACGGTCTGGATGTGTTGCACGTCCATTATGCGGTGCCGCATGCGACGGCCGCCATTCTCGCGCGAGATATGCTGCCGCCCGCGCAACGCCCGCGCATCGTCACCACCTTGCACGGCACGGATACGACGCTGCTCGGGCGCGACCCCGGCTACGGCCCGGCCATCCGCCACGCGCTGGATTGTTCGGACGCGGTGACGACCGTGTCGGCGGATTTGCAGCGGGAGACGCGAGAGCTGCTCGGCGTGGAGCGGCCCATTGAGGTCATCCACAATTTCTTTGAGCCGCGCGCACCCAAGCGCTCCCGCGAGGAAGTTCGGCGCGAATTGGGTGTAAAAGAAGATGAGACGATGATTTTGCACGCCTCCAACCTCCGGCCCTTGAAACGCATTGATTTGCTGCTCGAAACGGTGGCGCGGATCAGACCGCGTGAATCCTTCAAGCTGGTCATCATGGCCGGGGCCGACTTTGCGCCGTTTCAGGGCGACGTGGCGCGCCTCGGGTTGAGTGATCGCGTGGTGGTGCGCGAACGCATCACGGACATCGAGGACTACCTGCAAGCCGCCGACTTGGGTTTGTTCACTTCGGAGACGGAGAGTTTTTGCCTCAGCATCCTCGAGGCGATGTGCTTTGGTTGTCCGAGCGTGGCCACCGCCGTGGGCGGAATCCCCGAAGTCACGGTTTCCGGCGAAACCGGGCTGCTGATGCCGTTTGGCAACCCGGACGCACAGGCCCGCGCGGTGGAATCGCTGCTGCAAAATCCCGACCGCCGCAAGACGATGGGTGAAGCGGCCCGGGAGCGCGCCCGCCGACTGTTTTCCGCCGCCGCGATTGTTCCGCGCTACGAGGATTTATACCGGCGGGTGTGCGCGGCGAAATGACGGGGCGACTCAGGCGGTCAGCCCCGTGCCGCTGATTTTCAGGCCGTAGACGTAGTTGCCGACTTTTTGCTCCGGCATGGTGATGGAAAGGCCGGTAGCGTCGCGGGTGAATTTGAGCGGCGCATTGACGCCGATGATTTCGACTCGTTCCACCTTGCCCGCGCCGGAAGCGGCACCCTCGGCCAAAGACGTGATAAGCAGTTTGCCGTCGGCGGGCCAGTCCATGACGAAGGCATAAACGACGCCGGCTTTTTGCACGAAGCGGAAATCCTTGGCGGTGTAGGTCGGCTTCGGGCCGGTCTGGCCGCGGCGGCCCACGCCATTGCCGGCGGCGGGCGCGCTGGAGCCTTCGCCGAAAATCCTCCATGGGCGGGTGGCGTAGATGCCCTCGTTGTTCTGGTCCATCCACACGGTGAAGTCCGCGATGATGGCCAATTCATCGGCATCGGGCTGGCCGTGGCCGGGCAGGGGAATGTTGAGCATCAGGTTGCCGTTCTTGCTGATGTTGTCCACCAACATGCGGGAGATGTCGCGCGCGTTCTTGTAATCGTGATTCTTGAGGTGGTTGATGTTGTAGTGCCAGGAGCCGATGCACGTGTCGGTCTGCCACGGCTCGGGGCGGATGGCGCTGGCGCCGCCTTTTTCGATGTCCATGACGAGGGCCTTGCTCTGGTCGGCATTCAGGTCCTTGCAGGTCATCACGACGTCGAGCTTGCCGTTGTTCTTTTTAATATTGTGATTGTATAAGTAGGCGGCGATGCGCAGGCCGACATCCGTGGAAGGATAGATCGGCGCCACCGAGTCGTCGAAGTAAAGCAGGTCGGGGCTGTGCTTGTTGATGAGGTCGATGATGCGGTTGAAATACTTTTCGCTGTATTCCTTGGCCAGCGGCGGGGTGCCAGTCTGCGACCAGGGATAGGTGCCCGGCACATGGTATTGGGCGTAATAATCCTGGGGGTCGAGGCCATCCCACCACAGGCCCTTGCCGTCGGTTTTTGACATTTGCCCATCATACTGCACGCCGGCATACGGGCCTTCGGTGTCCCCCTTTTGCGCTTCTTGATACCAGCTCCAGGCGCGGTCGCCATGGCTCGAGATGGCGAATTTCAACCCGGCGGCGCGCACCGCTTTTTCCCAACCACCGACGAGACTGCGTTTCGGCCCGATGGCGACGGAGTTCCACGGCTGATAGGTCGAATCGAAATTGTCGAAGTTGTCATGGTGGTGGGCCAGACACATGAAATACTTCGCGCCCGCGCGTTTGTAGAGGCCGATGAGATGCTCGGGATCCCACTTCTCGGCCTTGAACAGCGGCAAAATGTCCTTGAAGCCGAATTTCGACGGGTGGCCATAGTGCTCAACGTGGTATTTATGGACCGCATGGGTCTCGATATACATGTTCTTGGCATACCAATCGCCCTGTTCGGGCACACTTTGCGGGCCCCAGTGCGCCCACATGCCAAACTTGGCGTCGCGAAACCAGTCGGGCGCGGACTTGTATTCCTGGAGTGATTCCCACGTCGGTTTAAAGGGGCCATCCATGACACCCCAGCCGGCTGGGGCGACAACGGGCGTGGGAGCGGGTGGCATCGGACGTGCGGCCAGCGGGACCGGGGTGGCGGAGGTTGCGGCCGCAGCCGGAGCGGGCGTGGCATCGGCTGCCAATATTTTGGAGAGGAGACCGGGAGCAGCCAGACTGGCGGTGGCGGCGAGGGTGGATTGCTTGAGGAATTTTCGGCGGGGGAGGGACATGGAATGGGGTGGGGTTGAAGATGGAAACGGCTTTTTTCTTTCAATGGTCTATATCCGCGCTCGTTTGGGTGGGCGGATTATAGAACCTGTAGACAGTGGGGTTTGAGGCAATACCTTTCGCCAATGGGTCAGCGCGCCATCGCGCTAGAGGAAGGCCGGCTGCTCGTCAGCAATTTTTATCTGACCAGTGGGTTGGAAGTCAATGCGCACCATGCCGGGTCTTTCCCGAAAGGGCGAAAGGAGGACCAGATGCGCGTGAACCGGTTTCATGAATCGAATTTAAAATAGCACACCGACAGCAGTCGAAACGAGAAATAACTTTGAGGCCTGGCGAGTCAGTTTGCCATGCAAATAACTGGCGAAATTAACACCACATCCCGGAACCGCCGGGCCAAAGATTAGAGAAGGAAGTTTTGTGCCAAATAATTTCCGTAGGAGGAACCGCCGTATTTGGCGATTTGTGCCCTGATTTCGTCCAAGCCAATCCAGCCTTGGCGGAACGCGATTTCCTCAAGGCAGGCAATTTTCAGGCCTTGGCGGCGTTCAATGACTTGGACGAATTGCGCGGCGTCGAGGAGGGCGTCCGGCGTGCCGGTGTCGAGCCAGGCCGTACCGCGACCAAGCACTTCCACGTGCAGGAGGTCTTGCGCAAGATAGAGACGATTAAGGTCGGTGATTTCCAGCTCGCCACGGGGCGAGGGCTTGAGCTGGCGGGCGAATTCAACGGCGCGGTGATCATAGAAATAGAGACCCGTCACGGCATAATTGGACTTGGGGCGGGTGGGCTTTTCTTCGAGGGAAAGCGCGCGGCTTTGGGCATCCAGCTCGACCACGCCGTAGGCGGAAGGGTTGGCGACGCGGTAGCCAAAAATGGTTGCGCCTTGGCCCAGCCCCTGCGCGGTCTTGAGCGATTGCGTCAGAGCGTGTCCGTAGAAGAAATTATCGCCCAAAATCAACGCCGAGGGGCTGGGGCCGAGAAAATCGGCGGCGATAAGCAGCGCTTGCGCGATGCCTTGGGGTGCGGGTTGCGCGGCATAACTCAACTTTAGACCAAATGGAGCGCCGTCACCGAAGAGACGTTTGAACAGGGGCTGATCATTGGGCGTGGAAATAATCAGCACCTCCCGGATGCCTGCGAGCATAAGCACCGAGAGCGGGTAGTAGATCATCGGCTTGTCGTAAACGGGCATGAGCTGTTTCGAGACGGCGATAGTCAGCGGAAACAGCCGGGTGCCGGTGCCGCCCGCGAGGATAATGCCTTTTCGTTTCATAGGGTGGGGTGGCCGACGCCGAGTCGCTGGCGGGCATATTTTTGGGCGGTGATGTCGTCGCACCAGGCGCGGTGGGACAAATACCAACGGACGGTCTTCTCCAGTCCGGTAGCAAACGATTCCCGGGGTTTCCAGTCGAGTTCGCGACAGAGTTTGGACGCATTCAGCGAGTAGCGCCGGTCATGGCCGGGGCGGTCGGCGACAAAAGATATCTGTGCGGAGTAGGTTTTGCCATCGGTGCGGGGCGAAATTTTATCCAGTAGGCCGCAGAGACGCCGCACCAAATCGAGGTTGGTTTGTTCATTGGCACTGCCCACATTATAACGCTCGCCGATCCGTCCCCGGTGCAGCACTTGGGCGATGGCGGCGCAGTGATCCTCCACATAAATCCAATCGCGCACTTGCTGGCCGTCGCCGTAGATCGGGATGGGTTGGCCGTCGAGTGCGTTGAGGATGGCCAGCGGAATCAACTTTTCCGGGAATTGGTAGGGGCCATAATTGTTGGTGCAGGTTAGAATAATGGCTGGCAACCCATAGGTGCGCTGATAGGCGCGAACCAGGTGGTCGGAAGCGGCCTTGGAGGCGGCGTAGGGCGAGTTGGGCGCATACGGCGACGGTTCAGTCGTTGGAGGGCCAGAGGCATTGTCTCCAAACACCTCATCGGTGGAAATGTGCAGGAAGCGAAATTGGCGGCGGTTTGGTTCATCCATGGCCTGCCAGTGGCGCCGGGCGGCGTCAAGTAGTCGCAGGGTGCCCAGCACATTGGTCTCGATAAACGGCTCGGGGGAATCAATGGAGCGGTCGACGTGCGATTCGGCGGCAAAATGCACGAGGGTGTTGATGCCGTGTTGTTCCAGCAAATGCGGGACCAGCACGGGGTCGCCGATGTCGCCCTGCGCAAACACGTAGCGTGGGTCGCCGGAGAGATCGGCCAGGTTGGCCGGGTTGCCCGCATACGTGAGCGCATCCAGATTGACCAACCGGCGCAGGGGCGAATTACCCTCCGACAGAACATGGCGGATGAAATTGCTGCCAATAAAACCGCAGCCGCCGGTGACGAGAATGTTCATAGGGCAGGGAGGACGGCTAGGCGGACTTTTGCCAGCGGCTTAAATCGCGTTCCACGGCTTCATGCACTTCGGTGAGTTGGATGCCTTTGGCCATCAGCTTGGAAGAATCCAGCACGCAATTCGAGCGAGGCGTCTTGGCGGCCAACTGCATAAATTCCTCCTCGCTGGCATAAAAAGAAAACTCCCGGGCGCAGACCCCGCTCCGTTTGATGAGTTCAACAACCTCCCGGGTGGTCACACGCCCGGGATTGGTGACGTTGTAGAGGCCAAAGGGCAGGCGGTGTTCCCAGCAGTCCACCGCCGCCGCCGTGAACTCGGATAGCTCGGAAAGCGAATTGGTCGCTTCCAGCAGTTTTGGATAGCGCATAAGTTTGGTTAAATAATTGCGGGGATGGTCAACCTGGTCAAATGGTATCCGCAGACGCCAGATATAGACGTTTTCGCAGGCCGCGAGCGCTTTTTCGCCGAGCGCCTTGGTGCCGCTGTAATAGGAGCAACGACCCGACTCGAAGGTGAAATTGGGCGCATCCTCCTCGGTGAAACCACGCCCGTCCGGCCGCGTGCCGGAAAAAATGCACCCCGAGGAAATATGCCCCCAGGGAAGACCGGCCCTCGCGCAAGCCTCCGCAATGTGACTCGGCAGCACCGCATTGGCCAGCAGACACTCCGCCTTGTGTTCTTCGCACGCATCCACCGTGGGCTTTCCCGTGTAACCAGCGGCATTGATCAGGAAATCGGGACGGCGGGATTGGAGCAGATTTAGCAAAACATCCGTTTGCGTGTAATCCAACTCCTGACGGCTGAAATTTTTATAAACCAGACCGCGCCGGGCGAACAAACGTTGAAACGCCAGGCCGACATATCCAGAACCGCCGAGCAGGTAGATCATGGGAGGGAAGGCTGGGGCGGCCACCGGCGGGGCTGGCCGGGCAAAATATGAGGCGGTCATATTCGATTGTCAAAGTTTGAACTTATGACCGCTTAAAAACAAGCAGCCCCCGAATTTGAAAAAATGGAGGTGGCGGGAATTGAACCTCATTTCCACCGCGAAGCTAAGTCGCTCAATAACGCGGACTTAGTTGATTGTTAATGGTTTAGAACTGACAACAATGTACATCTAATTTCCGAAAATGGAAGCCAAAAACATTATTTTGGACAACCTTTGGGCAACCTAATCCGGATTTTTTTGTCACGCCATTTGGCGGTTTTATTTGCAGACTGTTTTCCGAAATCAGAACCCGGTACGTGCATTGATCGCTGCCTCCAGTTTACGTCGCGTGTGTGACCTGGGCGATGACCGGGCGCATCCAAGCCGGTGTCTTTGACGCCAAGGCGTCCAAATCCTTTTTCGCCGCAGGGTCAAGCTGGCGGCGAAGCCGGGCGATGATGTCCGGCGTTATGCCGCTTGTGTGCAAATGGCGCAACGCTTGAATAGCTAGGCCCGCCGTGCGGCCTGCACCCAACAAATTGCGCGGCGAGGTGCGGCGAAAAGCGAGTTTCAGCTTGCCCAATTTCACCACCCGTGGCACGCCGTTGGTTAGAATCACCGTTTTGGCAGGAACCTGCTCGGTCAAACCCAACTGGTTTGCCGCATAAGCCCCGGACGGCTGCCATAGTGCATTGCTCCCAGCCATCAATGCCCGCACCACCGCCATCGAATCCGGCGCAGTCTGGCCCATGACGGGGTGGGAACGCGGCAGGTCATAAAGCCCTTGGCGGATGCGACGCACCCGCCCAGCCTTGACCAAGCGATGCAAAGCTACATCCACCCCTCTACGGCTCCCCAAGTCCAAAAACTGGACAGGGGAAAATACCGCTCCGGTGTGAGATCGTTGCAGGCGCTTAAATATCTGCTTTTCAATGGAATGCATATATAAGCAAAGATTTTATGTAAGAAATACTGTATAGTTTTTCTTACACAGTTCAAACAAATTTTTGCGCTTTCAAAACGAGGTCATTGCAACAGTTCAGACTATTATTGAACACACTTCATCTCCCCGCCATCGTGCCCACCTTACTTTGCAACTAGAAGGCGACCAAAGGCTTGCAAAAAATTGCGGTTGAACCGTAGATTGACAAATCTAATTGCCTGGGTAAAGGTTCGACCTTGTTGGCCTCGCCCCACCCGCAACGTGTTTCTCGACAACCCTGCCCCCGCGCCAAACGCGCTTCCCGTACTCTCTTTCTTTACCGGAGGCGGGTTTCTTGATCTGGGCTTTGAAACAGCCGGCTTTAACATTGCTTGGTCTAACGAATACAATGGACGGTTCGCCGAATTGCACGATTACGCATATACAAAATGGCGGCAGGCAAAAAATCCGCAGGCTATACGAAGAGAATCTGCTTGCTGATTCAGTCGAGCGCATTGTTGTCCCTATTTCCTCTTCTTGCGACGATTTTGAAGTCAATGCGATCCGTACTATTAAAA
>Ga0265320_10000111_pt1 | contig 70843 bp, 60 predicted proteins | sample 4827metaG_FD_202087 | JGI IMG/M metagenome (GOLD analysis project Ga0265320, IMG submission 202087) | Rhizosphere microbial communities from Carex aquatilis grown in University of Washington, Seatle, WA, United States - 4-8-27 metaG | ecosystem: Host-associated > Plants > Roots > Rhizosphere >...
GCTGACCTTGAGGAAAGCCAATTGAACAAGGTTTCGGCCTTGGCCGGACGCGGTGTCATCGGGTCCCATCTTGGCGCGGAGCGCGCCGGGGCGAAGCCCAAAAGGGCCGTCTTGGCGCGGGGTGGGGCCGGGGGCCCCAATTCGCGCCATAGGGGTGGTAATATCGGCCGTCCGGGCTATATTTCACCCGTCTCCCCGGAGACAAGGATACAGGGCCCCGAAAACCGGCATCATATACCCAAGGACCATGAAATCGCTACGCCTGCTTCCCGTCTTCCTCGGATTGGCGGCCGGATGCGCGCTTCCCGCGGACACCGCCTCCAAGGCCGCTCCGCGGACAACCGTCATATTCGATCACCCCGAGAACTTCACCGACATCAAGGACGGCTACGTCCCGTCCGACAAGGGGCGCGACGCCATCCTGTCGCGAATACGCGAATTCCTGGTCAGCCGGGCCGACTTGCTGCTCCCGGAGGGCTACAGGATGACGGTCACCTTCTCCGACATCGACCTGGCCGGCGACTATGAGCCGTGGCACGGCGCCCGATGGGAGGACGTGCGGATCATCAAGTCGGTTTACCCGCCCGCGCTCCGATTCACCTATTCGGTCGCGGATCCGTCCGGAAAGGTGGTCAAGGAGGGCTCCGAGGACCTCCGCGACCTCGCGTTCCAGATGAGGCTCCTGTCCCCCTACGACTCGTCCATCGACAACCTCGCCTACGAGAAGGACATCCTGAACGACTGGGCGCGCTCGACCCTGCGCGGACTCAAAAAGGCCTGATTCGGCCCCCGGGGACGGGGGTGCGGTTTAATCTTGCACCCTTGTCGCAGGCGTGCAGGGTTGGGGGCATCGTTAGAGATAGCGTTTTGATGACAGCATCTGGTGAGTCGTTGGCTGAGCGGAGTGCTCAAGTGATGATTTCGAAACCCGACGGTGGGAACGGACTGGCAGCGGACGGTGGCTCTACGAACATCACATCATGAGCAATTCCAAACTATACGTTGGAAATCTCTCGTTCAAAACTACCGAAGACGAGCTCCGTTCGCATTTCGGCCAGTTCGGCACCGTTACCGACGTTTACGTCGCAATGGACAAAATGACGGGCCGCCCACGCGGCTTCGCATTCGTCACCATGGGTACGGCCGAAGAGGCCAAGGTCGCGGCCGAGAAGGTCAATGGAGTCGAACTCGGCGGTCGTCAGCTGACGGTCAATGAGGCCCGTCCGAAGGAAGACCGCCCAGGCGGCGGCTTCGGCGGCGGCGGCGGCGGCGGCGGTCGCGGCTTCGGCGGCGGCGGCGGTCGCGGCTTCGGCGGCGGCGGTGGCGGCGGCGGTCGTGGCGATCGCGGCGAGCGCCGTTACTAAGACTGTCTCACAACGAGAATTTGCAAAGGATGGAGCGCCCTCGCGGGCCTCCATCCTTTTTTTTGCGATGTCTGCAAAGGCCATTGAGAGACACTTGGCTGCCCTGCGCGGGTGCGACCTCTGCCCGCGGATGCACAAGCCGGTTGTTGTCGGCCGCCTCGTGGCGAGCCCGGTCATGCTCGTCGGCCAGGCGCCGGGCGACAGGGAGCCCCTCCTCGGGCGGCCCTTCGCATGGACCGCCGGCAGGACGCTTTTCAAATGGTTCCATGGGGCGCTCGGATGGAGCGAGGAGGAGGTCCGCGAACGGGTGTATTTTGCAGCCGTGTGCCGCTGCTTTCCGGGGAAGCTCCCGAGGGGCGGCGACCGGGTCCCCGCCCCCGAGGAGATCGACGCGTGCGGGCGCTGGCTCGAAAGGGAGTTCGAGCTCCTTCGCACGACGCTTGTCATCCCCGTCGGAAGGCTCGCGATAGGACGTTTCCTCGAGCCCGCCCCCCTCCGGGAGGTCGTCGGCAGGAAGTTCCGCGTCCGCCTGGCCGGCCGCGAGGCGGACTGCATTCCCCTGCCGCATCCTTCCGGCGCCTCCCCCTGGCACAGGATGGAGCCGGGCAGGACGCTGCTTGCTCGCGGACTCCAGTTGATTGCGGCCCATCCGGCGATTGCAGCTCGTTCCTTGACCTAGGCGGCCGGCTTTGCAGGTTAGTCCGGAATGGCTCCCCTACGCATCGCTGCGTTCGCATTCGCGCTCATAGGCGCGCCCGTCCTCCTTCATGCCCAGCGCGAGAAGCTGCCGCCCGACGACCTCGATTTCGTCGAGAAGAAGTGGCCCGACGCGACGAAGTCGAACACCGGCATACGCTACGTGGTCGAGGTGGCCGGCAAGGGGCCCTTCCTGGCGCCGGGCGACAAGGTTGCGGTGACCTACATCGGCTCCCTGCTCAACGGAAAGGTGTTCGACTCGATCCAGAACAGGACGCACCCGTTCTCGTTCAGGGTTGGTCGCGGGGAGGTGATTGTGGGATGGGACCAGATCCTGCAGATGATGAGGCCTGGCGACAAATGGATCGTGATCATCCCGCCCGAACTCGGCTATGGAAGGCTTGGCAGCCCTCCGAAGATTCCCAGCGAGGCGACCCTTGTCTTTGAGATCGAGATCCTTGGCGTCACCAAGGACAGCTGATCACTTGGCCTGCTGGACTGTCTTCAGGTAGGTATAGGTGGCCTTGAATTCGGCAACGGCCTGATCGTGGGCGGCCCTGGCCGGGCTGCCCTGGGCGACGAGGTCGTTCGTGCGCTTGTCTATCCAGCGCTGCATGAAGTCCTTCTCATCGTCCGACGCCAGCGTCTTGCTCTCCTTCGGCGCCGCGGGATTCTTCTTCTTGGAGAACAGATGGCAGCCCGAACCTGAAAGCAGCACAGCTGTAAGGACAAAGGGGACGAGGCGCTTCATGGGAAATTGGGTTAGAATGGGGGTCGTCCCCTTGGACCGCCAGTGAAACTTTTTGTTTTCGTGTTTTGTCCGGTAAGTAGTTTACGTGCCTGTCGATGAGCGACGAGCCGCAACCGCTTCGTTTGAAGCCGCGCCTGCAATCAGGCGGCGAGTCGTCGTCTCCCCCGAGGCCGCCCCCTCCTCCTCCGCCGGCCGCCCCGCCCCCGCCTCCTCCCCCCCCTCCGGTCTCTGAACAGGGCGAGGGGACCGGGCGTCTCCGCCTGAAACCGCGTCTCAACCTTGGGGACGAGCCGCAGCCCAAGGCCGCGCACATCGCGCCCCCGCCGGAGCCGTCCTTCGCCCCGCCTCCTCCTCCCGCGGCATTCTCAGCCCCGGAACCGCCCGCCCCCAGTGAGGCGCAGACTGAGGACATTCCAAAGTTCAAGCTCCGGCCGAAGGGCGTCCCGGCTCCTCCTCCGCCCTCGCCTTCGCCGCTCGCTCCTCCGGAGCCTGCGTATGCTCCGCCCCCGCCTCCCGAGTTTCTGCCCCCGGCGCCTCAATCGTATTCCGATGCGCCCCCTCCGCCCCCGCCGGAGCCGACGGCCGACCTTCCTCCGCCTCCTCCGCCTCCTCCGCCCCCCCGGAGTTCGGGTTCGATGCCGCCCATGTCGGTGCTTTCCGCGCCTCCTCCGCCACCCCCGGGCGGGGCTCCCGAACCGCCCGGGGTCCCGGGGGCGGTCCCCCGCCTTTCCCTGGCGAAGCCACACGAAAAGCCGGCCGCGCCGCCTCAAAAGGCGGGCCTCAACATAAAGGTCGTCGCTGAGGCCCCGATCAAGATCGGGGGCAAGCCGGTGGCGCCGCCGGGCAAGAAGGGGGCTGTCCTTCGGAAGCGGGCGGCGCTGAGCCCGATCATGAAGGCGGGCATTGCCGTCGTCGTGGTCGCCTTCGCGATCGGCGGCGTCTTCAGCTACAGGATCTTCTTTCCGGATCCGAGCAGGGTGGTGCCCATCAAGCCGCCGGCCATCGCCAAGCCCGCGGTCAAGAGCGATGTCGCGGCGGCCACGGTGACGCTGAAGAAGGTGGCCACCGAGCCCGGCAAGCTGGTCGACAAGGGCCAGAACGCCATCGCGAACCACCGCAGCGAGGAGCAGGCAAAGGTGGACGCCGCGGTCACGGGCCTGGAGGAGCCGACCCCCCCGCCGGCCACGATCTCGGTCCTGGAGAAGTCGCAGCTCGCGACCGACGTGAAGGTGAACAACACGCGCCTCGACGCGGCCCCGGCCGCCAGCGCCGATTTCCGGGCGTTCGTCGCGAATGCCAGCATCGGCGGCGTGTTCCAGGGGACCCCCGCTCGGGCGCTGGTCAACGGCGTCATCGTGCGCGAGGGCCAGGTCGTGAGCGGCGCGCTTGGGATCGCGTTCGAAAGGATCGATGCCTTCAAGAAGGTGATCTATTTCAAGGACTCGACCGGCGCCGAGGTCTCGAAGAGCTATTGACCGGGGAGGGCGCAGGCGGGCGCCGCGTCACCAAGTCTCGACTGGTCCGCGCGGCACCGGAATGGCGTCGCGGCTGAGCGAGCCCGCCTCGGGCTCGCCGTCCGCGAACGCTGGCGACATCGGGGCCGGCCGGTACTTCGGAAGGAGCTCGCCCGAGGCATCGCAGAATGCGGCGCGCCAGGCCTGGTATTCCGAGAGCGCGGATTCGAAGTCGGCCCTGGATTCGATGGAGAGGATCCGCTGCTTGAAGGGCCTCGCGGGGCCGAAGCGCTTCGCGTACCACGGCGCCACCTTCCGGAAGAGGCGCGCCCCGCGGGCCTCGCCGTAGAACTCGCAGTACCTGTCGAAATGGCGCCTCAGGACGCGGATCCTCTCGGCGAAGCCGGGCTCCGGAAGGAGCTCGCCCATCCGCAGGAGATGCTCCGTCCGGCGGAAGATCCACGGGTCATAGAAGGCCCCGCGCCCGATGCTCACGCCGGCGCAGCCGGTCTCGGCCAGCATCCGGCGCGCGGCCCCGGGGGTCGTGACGTCCCCGTTGCCGATGACCGGGATCGAGCGGACGGCCTCGACGACCGCGCGGATCCCCAGGAGGTTGACCGTCCCGGAGAACCCCTGGGCGCGCGTGCGCCCATGGATGAAGACCGCCGCGACACCCGCGTCCTCGAGCGCTCGTGCAAGATCCGGGGCCGTGATGTTCTCGGAGTCCCAGCCGAGCCGCATCTTGGCCGTGACGGGGATGCCGATGGCGCCGACCATCCGCCTCACGAGGCCGGCGGTCCTCGAAAGCTCGGTCATCATCGCGGAGCCCCCTCCGATCTGCGTCACCTTCCTCACCGGGCAGCCCATGTTGATGTCGACCGCCTGCGCTCCCATGTCCTGGCAGATGACGGCCGCGTCGCGCATCTCGTCCGGGTTGCTTCCGAAGAGCTGTATCGAGAGGGGCCGGTCCCCGTCGCACGACTCGACGAGCTTGAGCGCGGTGGGGTTGCGCTCGATCAGCGAGCGCGCGTTCACGAGGTCGGTCGTGGCCCAACCCAGGCCCCCGAGCTCGCGCAGGGTCATCCGCATCGGAAGGTTGGTGTAGCCAGCCAGCGGCGAGAGGAAGAGATTCGACTCGATCTCGATCTTTTGGATGCGCATGGCCGTCCCCGCACGATGCGCCGCCCCCATCCGTCCGCAACCGGCAATTGGCCCGGCGGCCGGCCCGCGCGTCCCGCTTCAGCCGGCGACGAGCGAGTCCGCGTTGCGGGCAAGCGGCCCCCTGCCCGGGGTCATCGCGCGGCCAGCGCGGCCTTCATCCGCTCGAGGCCCTTCGCAAGCGTTGCCCTCGGGCACCCGAAATTGATCCGGACATGGCTGCCGGGTGCGGCGCCGAACGGGGCGCCGTCGCTCAGGCCGACCCCGCCCGCCTCGAAATGCCTCACCGGGTTCGGCAGGCGGAGATCCGCGACATTGAGCCACGCGAGGTACGTCGCCTGGATGGCGGCCTCTATGCGCACCCCGGGGAGTTCGCGGGAGACAAAGCCCTCGAGGAAGTCGCGGTTGCCGCGAAGGTAGGCCAGGAGCGCCTGGCGCCAGGGCTCGCAGTCGCGGTACGCGGCCTCGCACGCGGCGTAGCCGAAGACATTGACCTCGGCCACGATGCCGGCGGCCGCCTTCGAGAACCGCGCGCGAAGGGCGGGGTCGGGGATAATGGCGAACGATGCCCCGAGGCCCGGGACGTTGTACGTCTTGCTCGGGGCCATCAGGGTCACCGTCCTCGAGGCCGCCGACGGGACGGCGACGACGAAGGGCTCATGCGCCGCGCCGGGCTCGAGGAGGAGGTCGCAGTGGATCTCGTCCGAGCCGAGCACGAGGTCGTGGCGCGCGCAGAAGTCGGCGACATTCGCAAGCTCCCCGCGGCTCCACACCCGGGCGACCGGGTTGTGGGGATGGCAGAGCAGGAGGATCCTCGTGCGGGGGGTGACGGCCTTCCCGAGGGCGTCCCAGTCGATCTCCCAGCGCCGCTCCGCCGCGTTGAGCGCGAGCGGAATGCTCCTCGGCACCCTGCCCGAATTGCGCGGGGCGGTCGTGAAGGGCGGGTAGATCGGCGAAAGGCTCAGGACCTCGTCCCCGGGCTCGGCGAACGCTCGGGTCGCGACGTTGAGGCCGCAGACGAGGCCGGGAATCCACACGATCCAGGACGGGTCGACCTGCCAGCGGTGCCGTGCCGCGAGCGCACCGATGACCGCGTCGACGGTCGACGTGACGGGCCGCGCGTACCCGAAGATCCCGTGGGCCGCCCGGCGCCGGATCGCCTCGACGATCGCCGGCGCCACCTCGAAATCCATGTCGGCGACCCACATGGGCAGCACGTCCCGTCCCGCGTACTTCTGCCATTTCTGGGAATCCGTGCCGAGCCGGTCTGGCGGCGTGTCAAAATTGAAAGTCATCGGGGCGCAGAGAGAACCACATCGCCCCGCGGATTCCGAACGTTTTTTGAGGGCGCGCGCAGGGTCGCGGCCCCGGGGCTCAGGCGGGCTCGAAGAGGGGCAGGATCCTCATTCCCGGAACCGTGACCAGCCCCTTGTCCGTGATCCGGATCTCCGGGATGACCGAGAGGGGGATGAGGTTGAAGCCCATGTAGGGAAGGGTGCATCCGGCCGCTTTCCACGCGCGCTTGAGCCTCGTCGTCGCCTTGGCGACCTCGGGAGCCCGCTTGTCCGACATCAGCCCCGCGACGGGAAGCGCGACCTTCGCGACCACCCTTCCCCCGCGCACGACGCACACCCCGCCCCGCATGCGCTTGATCTCGGCGAGCGCCCTTCGCATGTCGCGCTCGTTCCTCCCGGCGAGGATGATGTTGTGGGCGTCGTGCCCGACGGAGCTGCCGACCGCCCCGTCCCTCAGCCCGAAATCCCTCAGCAGCCCATGCGCGACCGCGCCCGACAGGCCGTGCCGCTCGACGACCGTGACGAAGCAAAGCCTGTGCCGCGCCAGCACCCCCGCCCAGGCCTCGCCGGGGCGCGGCTCTATCGGCACGCGATCGTGGAAGAGGATGATCCCGGGAAGCGCCGTCCTGATGACATTGGCGGTCACAGGCTGCTTCGGAAGCTTCGGCACAAGGCGGAGCCTGCCCGACAGCCTCACCGTGCCGTACGCGGCCCTTGGATACCTGTATCTGCGGGAGAGCGCCTTCTCGAGCGCGGGCGTGATCCTGCGGTTCCTCACGACGAGTTCGCCGCCATACCAGGTGCACTGCGGCTTCAGGTTGTCGTCGAGCAGCACGATATCCGCGCGCCGGGCGGGCGCGAGCCCTCCGATGTCCCCGTCCATGCCGTACCGCGTTGCGGGGTGCAGCGAGCCCATGCTCCAGGCCGCCGCAGGACCCAGGCCCGCCTTCACCGCCGAGCGCACGACCCAGTCCATCCCGAAGAGGAAGAGGTCGTCGGCGTCCCTGTCGTCGGTGCAGACGCAGACCCTCTTCGGATTTGCGCCAAGCTCCGTCACGGCCCTGATCGCGAGGGGAAGCGAGTTCCACGGCGTGGAGGGCGGGCCCCCGCGCAGGAAGACCCAGACGCCGCACTCGAGGAAATCGTCGGAGATGTCCCGGTCGATCGCCTCGTGGGTGTCGGAGATTCCCGAGGCGGCGCCGGCGGTGACGAATTCGCGGCCGTAGATGTGGCCGGAGACGGGCAGGCCGCGCCGGAGGGCCTCGGCCAGCACGGCGTGGCTCCGGCGGTCGCCCATGGCCACCTGGACGAAATCCATCTTCTCGCCGAGGCCCACCGCCTCGGGCCACCGGTCGAAGATCCTTCCGATCTTGCGCGGCGTCAGGTCGCCCCCCGCGGTCTCAAACCTCGGCCCCGTCGCCGGGACCGTGCTCGGGACCGTGAGGAAGATGGAAAGCGGCGCCATGCGGGCGTCCTCAAGCATCCATTCGATGCCCCGTGCGTCGCAGACGTTCCCGATCTCGTGGCTGTCGCAGAAGATCGTCGTCGTCCCGTTCAGCAGGGCGGGCTCGGCGTAGGCGCACGCGGTCATCATCGAGCTCTCGATGTGGATGTGGGGATCCACAAGGCCGGGCGCGACGATCCCTCCCCGGGCGTCAAAGCGCCGGGTCGCCGCGCCCTTCCGCGGTCTGTACGCCCCGGCGGGCTTCACGGCGGCTATCCGGCCGCTCTTGATCCAAACCTCGCGCCCCTCGTGGATCCTCTCGGTGTACGTGGAGAGTATCCTTGCGCCGGTGATCACGAGGTCCGGAGCCTCGCGTCCCATTGCGACGGCCGCCAGTGTGCGCGTGACCCTGTGAAGCGGGGGAACGGAGAAGCGCGTGAGGCTCATATGGCTGGGGAGATGTTGTGGCCGCAGGCGGGGCGCCCTGCGGCGCCGTTGGTCACGATCAAATCTATAGATCTGGGCGGCCGATTGAGGCGAGACGATAGGAGGCTTCGGCTCGCGCTATCGGCCGGGCGGGATACCAGAGGCCTCGAACTTGGAGGGGGGAGTCCCCGCGTTATTGGGCAGGGGGGTGAAGAAGACCTGCGTGGCGTACACCCGTTGGTCGCGGGGCAGTATGCCATGGCCAAGCCGGGCCGCGCATCCTGAAAGCCTGAAATAGGGGTTGAGCAGGTTTGCCCGGTGCCCCGGGGAATTCATCCAGCCCTGCAGGAGAAAGGCTGCGTAGGCCGAGTACGTGTATTCGCGGTCGGGAGCGCCAGCGGGGCGTTGCGAGCGCATCATGACTGCGTTCTCTGCCACAGCCATGCCTCGGAGGCCCGCTCGAGCCACCCGTTCCGTGGCGTTGTGCACCCCGGGGAAGGGGTTGTCATGGTCCGCGCGCAACGCGAGGGCCAGGTACGCGGCCTGCTCGTCCGCCGCGGCGTCGAGAGCGGGCTCGTGCGCCAATGCGGGCACGCCGTTTGCTGCGCGCACGCGGTTTGATTCCTCAAAAATGGCCGTGGCCAGAAGGCTGTGGTCGAAATCCTCCGCGGTCATCACCCGGTCGAACTGAGCGGCGCCCGTCGCGGGGGGATCCACGTGGGCGCACCCTGCGAGGAGCCCGGCCAGCAGCGCGATCGGGACACTTTGGCGGAATCTCACGCTAGCGAGCCAAGCGAGGGAGCATGTTCAGGCAAAGGTTTTTCGGGGATCCGCCCCTGACGCTGTGCAGATCCAGCACTCCGGGCGTCACACACAGCGAAGAATCTGCGCAGTATGGCGCAGTCCATTAAAATCAAGTCATTGGGGGGAAGGGGCTTATACTTCGCCTTTGGGCGGCACCCCGCATGCATCACAAGGTTCACTATGCGTCTAATCAAATACACCAATCCGAATGCACGCACCGTCGTCCCTGCCAATTCCTTCGGCAGCCGGTTCGACGTAGCCGGCATGGAGAACGAGATCGACTGGCTGTTCGGAGCGGCCCTGAACGGCCTCGCCGGGTCAAACCTGGGAGGGCAGTTCCCCGTCGATCTTTACGAGGACAAGGACAACACGTACGTCAGGGCCGAGCTGCCCGGCGTGACCCGCGACGCGATCGACGTCGAGATCATCGACGGTTCCCTCTCGATCCAGGCGTCCCGCAAGGAGAAGTCGGGAGAAGGCGAGAGCACCCTGTCGTTCAACCGCCTGGTCAGCATCCCGGACGAGGTCCAGGCCGACAAGGTCTCGGCCCGCTATGAGAATGGCATCCTCACCGTGACGCTTCCACGCACGGAGAAATCCAAGCCGAAGAAGATCACCGTGTCGGTCAACTGAGGCCGCGCAGAACCCAAACAAAGGAAACAATCACCATGTCATTCTTCAACGCACTAATCCCAACATTCAGCGGAGCGCACGCCGGCGGCGAGGTCGTCCCGACCCGAAGGCCGCAGTACCAGGTCGCCGAGACCGACGCGACCTACAACCTCACAGTTAATCTTCCTGGCGTGGCCAAGGAGGGCCTTGAGGTCACGGACGAGGGCGGCGAGCTCAGGATCACCGGCAAGCGGGCGACAACACTGCCCGAAGAGGCCGGCGTCCTCCATCGCGAGTCTTCCGACGCCCCGTTTGAGCTCGTGCTCACGCACGACAACACCATCGATTCCGAGAAGATCGAGGCGGAGCTGAAGGACGGCGTGCTTCACCTGACCCTTGCGAAGGCGGAATCGGCCAAGCCGCGGAAGATCTCCGTGGGCTGACGGCCCGCAGCCGGGCTCCGCGACAGTCGCCATTGCCTGCAAAGGCCGGGGACCCCATTGGGTTTCCCGGCCTTTTCTTGACGCGGTGCGGGCCGCGCCGGGATCACGGGCCCGCGGCCCTCCCAGAAATGAGCGAGGCGCCTATCGAGACGGCCAGGAGAACGGCAATCGTGGCGAGCGACGCGGCCGTGGGAATCCTGTACCACAGCTCCGCGATCATCTTCACGCCCACAAACGAGAGGATCGCAGCCAGCCCGGCGTGCAGGTAGCGGAGCTTGCGCATGGCTGAGCTCACGACGAAGTAAAGCGAGCGCAGGCCGAGGATCGCGAAGAGGTTTGACGCGACCGCAATTGCGGCGTCATGGGTCACCGCGATGACGGCCGGCAGCGAGTCGAGGGCGAATACAAGGTCGGCCGACTCCAGCACAAACAGGGCCGCGAGCCCCGCCGGGGCGTGGCGCGTCACGAACCGGAAGGCGCGCCCCGACGGATCGACCGGCATGCGCCCCGGGCGCGCGGCGGCCAGCCGGATCCCGGTGGCCAGGATGAGCGCCCCGAATACCGGCACCAGCCATGCGAAGAGCGCAATGGCCTTAAGCCCCGCGATGAGGAGCAGGGACCGGAACACGATTGCGCCGGCGACCCCCCAGAGGAGCAGGCGGCGCTGGCGGCGCGGATCCACGTCGAACTGGTGGAAGACGAGGGCGAAGACAAAGACGTTGTCCACGCTCAGGCTGAGCTCGATGAGGTAGCCGGCCAGGTACTGCTGCGCGGGCTCGGAGCCCCGCCACAGGAGGACCACGGCCCCGAAAGCCAGCCCCAGCCCCACGCAGACGAGCGTGACGAGGGCGTCCCTCGACCGAAGGGGCCTGGCTCCCTGCTCGGCCGCAGGCGGGGTGTCGGTGGGCATCTTCATGGGCGGCGGTGCCGCGGCTTGACCTTGAGGCTCTGTGCGGGTTTGGCAATGTCCGCCCATGGACGTTCCCGTTGCAGTCGAGGTACCCGCAGAGCCCCCGGGCGTGCTGCGCCACCTCGTCGACGGGCTGCAGGCGCGGTTCTTCCCCGGCGCGATGGACACCACGACCGCGCGCTGGGTCGCGTTCCTGCTGATCCTGCTGGTCGCGATCCTCCTGGGCAGGTTCGGCGTCGGCATCCTGTTCTCGCGGATCAGGAAGCTCTCGGCGAGGGCCAGCAACCAGCTCATGGTGCCGGCGCTCGAGCCGCCGACCGCGACGCTCGTGATCCTGTGCGGGATAGTCGCCGCGCTCTCGGTCGTCCCGCTCTGGGAGGCGGTCCCGAACCTGGTCAGGCTGGGCGAGCAGGGGGCGCTCACCGCCGTGGTCCTCTGGGGGATCGGCTGCGCCGGCGGCGCGGTGATCGACCACTTTGCCGCGGGCGCGCGGGCGCGCAGGCGTCAGATCGCGGCCTTCATCCCGCTCATCAAGAGGACGTTCGCGGCCTTCTTCACGGTCTTCAGCGTCCTGGTGGTCTTCGAGAGCCTCGGATTCCAGGTGAAGACGTTCCTCACCGGCCTCGGGATCGGCGGCCTGGCGTTCGCCCTCGCCGCCCAGGACACGATCGCGAACATGTTCGGCTCGTTCGTCGTCGTCATGGACCAGCCCTTCTACGTCGGCGAGTACGTCCGCATCGCCGGGTTCGAGGGGACGGTGGAGGAGATCGGGCTGCGCTCGACAAGGCTTAGGACGGCCCAGCGAACGCAGGTCGTCATCCCGAACAAGACCGTCGCGACCGAGGTGATCACCAACTTCACGCGGATGCCCCAGCGCCGCGTGGACGCGACGATCGGCGTGACCTACGACAGCCCTCCGGACAGGGTCGAGCTTGCCCTTGCGGACCTCCGGAGCCTTCTGCGGTCCGACCCCGGCGTGCACCAGGGCCAGATCATCGTCAGCCTGGCGGACTTCGGCGACGCCTCGCTGCGCGTGCAGGTCCTGTATTTCACGGCCGATCCCGACTGGGACTCGCACATGGCTGTGCGCGAGCGGGTCAACCTCGGGATATTGCGAGCCTTTGCCGCGAGGGGGGTCACCCTGGCGTATCCGAACCCGGTGATCCGCATGGACCCGGCGGTGGCGCAGCAGGCCTCCCCGAGGACCTGAGGGCCTAGTCGAGCGTCTGGCGGTAGCGCTTCACGCCGACGGCCATCGAGACGGCGACAAAGAGGGCGATAGGCCAAATCTCGGGAAGGACCTCGCTCAGGCCGTTGCCCTTGAGCAGTATGCCGCGCACGATCCTGAGGAAGTGGGTGAGGGGAAGGCAGGTGCCGATCCATTGGGCCCACCCCGGCATCCCGCGGAAGGGGAACATGAAGCCCGAGAGCAGTATCGACGGCAGGAAGAAGAAGAACGCCATCTGCACCGCCTGGAGCTGGTTCCCCGCCAGCGTGGAGAAGGTGATCCCCATGGCTAGGTTCGCCGCGATGAACAGCAGCGAGATGAGGTACAGCAGGCCGATGCTGCCGACCATGGGGACGTTGAAGAGCGCGCGGGCCGCGATGAGGATCAGGGTGACCTGGACATAGCCCACGGCGATGTAGGGGAGGATCTTCCCCACCATGACCTCGAACGGCCGGACCGGCGTGGCGAGCAGGTTCTCCATGGTGCCGCGTTCGCGCTCCCGCGTGATGGCGAGCGCCGTGATGATCACCATGGTCATCGTGAGCACGACCCCCATGAGACCGGGCACCACGTTGTACTGCGTGATGTTCTCCGGGTTGTAGTGCGCGTGGACCTCGAAGGAGACGGCCCCGGGGACCCCGCGCAGCCGGCGAAGCGGGCCCGTTAGGTCGCGGTCGACGGCGGTGTCCGCCATCGCGCGCAGCGCGCTGATCGCCGGTCCCACCGCCGCCGGGTCGGTCGCGTCGGCCTCGACGAGCACCGCCGGCCTCCGGCCCCTCAGCACGTCCCGGGTGAAGTCGTCCGGGATGTTGACGACGAACTGGACGTCTCCGACCCGGAGAAGCCGCTCGACCTCGGCCTCGGAATCGGTGATCCGCACGACGTCGAAATACCCGCTGTTCTGCATCTCGGCCACGAGCGTCCGGGTGAACGGGCCCTGGTCCGCCAGGCGGAGGGCCGACGGCATGTGCTTCGGGTCCGAGTTTATCGCGTAGCCGAAGAGCATCAGCTGAAGGAGCGGGATCCCGATCATCATCCCGAAGGTGACCCTGTCCCTCCTCATCTGGATGAACTCCTTCATGACGACGGCCCAGAGGCGATGGAAGGTGAAGCGCGGCATGGGGGTCTCCTCAGCCAAAGTTGTCCTTTGCGCGGTCCATGAGGCTGATGAAGACGTCCTCGAGGCCGGACGCCGTCCGGGTGAATTCCTGGCCGGGCGCGCAGAGCCTGGCGAGCGTCGCCTCAAGGCTCGCGGCATCGCTGCCGCTCACGTGGATCGTGCTCCCGAACGGCACCACCTGCTCGACGCCCGTCTGCCCGCGCAGCGACCCGGCAAGCGTGCCGAGGTCGGGGCCGGTGACGGTCCAGGTCGCGAGCCCGGAGGACCCGATGACATCGTCGACCGTGCCGCGCACGAGGAGGTTGCCGTAGGCGAGGCAGGCTATCCGGTGGCAGCGCTCAGCCTCGTCCATGTAGTGGGTCGTGACGAGCACCGTGATCCCCTCGGTCGACAGCCCGTGTATCGTGTCCCAGAACACGCGCCGGGCCTTGGGGTCCACGCCCGCCGTCGGCTCGTCGAGCAGAAGCAGCAGCGGCTTGTGGATGAGGCACGCCGCAAGCGCCAGCCTCTGCTTCCATCCCCCGGAGAGCTCGCCCGCCAGCTGGTGGCTCCGGTTCTCGAGCCCCAGCCGCTCGAGGCTCTGCCGGACCGCGTCCTCGCGGCCCGGGACCGCGTAGATCCGCGCGATGAAGTCCAGATTCTCGCGGATGCTCATGTCCTCGTAGTAGCTGAAGCGCTGGGTCATGTAGCCCACCTCGCGCTTGATGAGGGGCTGATCCCTCAGGATGTCGTGGCCCAGGCAGGTGCCGGACCCGCCATCGGGCGTCAGCAGGCCGCACAGCATCCGGATGAACGTGGTCTTCCCGCTCCCGTTCGGCCCCAGGAACCCGTAGATCTCGCCGCGCCGGACCTGCAGATCAATCCCGTTGACGACCGTCTTCGAGCCGAAGCGCTTCGTCACGCCGGACACGTCGATCACGAACTCGGCCTTCGCGCTCATCTAGCCTGCGGCTTGACGCCGACGGGCTGGCCAGGGTGCAGGTCCGCGGCAACACCGGGGGCGAAGAGGGCCTCGACCATGAAGACGAGCTTCGAGCGGTTGTCCTGGTTGTACAGCACGGGCGGCGTGTATTCAGGCTGCGGTGACAGATAGCTCACGGTCGCGTCGAGCGGCGCGGGCAGGCCCTGCACGGAGACGGCCACGCGGTCGCCCGCCTTCAGCTGCGCGAATTCGGCCTCGGGGACGAAGAACCTCACCTTGATGTTCGACGGGGGGAGGAGCGAGATCACCGGGCTGCCGGCCGTGACGAATTCGCCCTGGCGGTAGAGGGTGTCGTAGACGAGGGCGGCGGCCGGCGCGGCCTGGGCCTTCTGGTCGACGCCCCAACGGGCGTGCGCCTCTGCGTCCGAGGCCGCCCGGACTGCCGCCGCGGCCGCGGCGACGGCGTCGGTCCGCCCCCCGAGGCGGGCCGTGCCGAGCCGCGCCTCGTCCTCCTCGACGGCGCGGCTGTTGGACTCGTGGGTCAGGCGGGCGCGGTCAAAATCGCTCGCCGAGATGGCCCCCGTCTTGAACAGCGTATCCTGGCGGGCGAGCTCCAGGCTGGAAAGCTCGGCTGCCGCCCGCGCCTGGCCCAGGCGGGCCTCGAGCGCGGCGATCTCCTCCGGCCTCGATCCCTTTCTTATATCCTCCAGCTGGGCCGTCGCCGCCTGAAGCTCCTGGGACGCCTGGCGCTGCGCCGAGACTTCCGCCGCGTGCTCAAGCTCGAAGAGCGGCGCCCCTGCCTCGACCCGCGCCCCCTTGGCCACCAGGAGCCTGTCCAGGCGCCCGGCGAGGGGCGAGGAGACGTAGACGAAGTCGCCCTCAAGGTAGCCCTGCCAGGCCCTCGGGCCTCCCTTTGAGCATCCGCTGATCGCAAGGACCGCGATCAGCGAGACGGTGATGAGATCAGCGGGTATGGGTCGCTTCGGTCGCATTGTTTCTTCTTGTTCAGCCGGCGGGCGGGAATTCAGGGTGAAACGTTGGCTCGATAAGGAATTGACAGCTAAATTGTTGGGAGCCTCGTAGCCCGGCCTGTCCTCCCGGGGGATGGCGGCCCTATCCCAGTTATAATCATCACTTGGAAACGCCGTCCAGCAGAGACCAATAGGGCCTGGATTCTCGGGATTCACCGACGCCGCAAAACCCGGGTTTTTGTCGGGTTTTGGCGGTTAAATCTCGGGATGGATATTTCAGACACAAGGCCTTGGCAGCGAGTAGCTTGGGAACTACGTACACCGGCCTGTTTTTATTGCGAATTCGGGGTGCCGGGCGGATACTAATCATCGCATTGAAACACCGCCCGACAGGCACCCTTAGGATCCTGGCCCTTGGAATCGCCGCATTCCTGCCGGGCCTCGTGCGGGCGCAGACGACCACCCTGACGGGCGGCTTCACCGGAACCACGCTGGACGCGGGCTGGTCCTCGGGCGGCACGGGGTATACGCCCCAGCTCACGGCCAACGGGCTCGGCGACAGCCCGGGATCGGGCTGGCTGCAGCTGACCAGCAGCGCCGGCAACGAGGCCACGTACGCCTACGACACGACCTCCTTCGCCAGCGCCCACGCGACCATCACGGCGACATTCAACTACGCGGCCTACAACGGATCCGGGGCCGACGGCATCACCTTCTTCCTGGCGGACGCGAGCCAGACGTTCGGAGTCGGAGCCTACGGCGGCAGCCTGGGCTACGCGCAGAAGACGAATGCGGGAACCGGCGGCGTCAGCGGCGGCTCGGACATCAACGGGATGAACGGGGGCTACCTCGGCATCGGCGTCGACGAATGGGGAAATTACTCCAATGGCACGGAAGGCCGGATCGGCGGAATCAACACGCCGAGCCTGACGCCGAACTCGATCGCCGTCCGCGGCCCCGGATCCGGGCTCACCGGATACAACTACCTTGGGGGGACGGGCACGCTGTCCACCCCGCTTACCTACCCCGGGCAGACCACGCGGCCCAGCGGCTCGCAGACGGAGACGATCCAGATGGTCCTCACGTCGACCAACCAGCTCACGGTGTCCGTCGAATTCGGGAACAGCGGCGTCTTCGTGACCGAGTTCACGGCGGACCTCTCCGGGTACGCGCGGCCGAACAACCTCATCATGGGCTTCACGGGCAGCACCGGCGGGGCCACCGACATCCACCAGGTCCAGGATGTCGCGCTGACGAGCGTCGTCTCGAACCTGTGGACGAACACGGCCGGCACCAGCACCTGGGGCGCCCAGGGCACCGCCAACAACAACACGAACTGGGCGAACAGCCCGGCCTCGAACCCGGCCGTCGGCGGCGACATCCTCCTGGACAACACCTTCGTCAGCACGGCCCAGACGATCGGCGTCACCGGCAACCAGGTGATCCGGAACCTGCAGGTCGACGCCCCGTTCTCCTACACGCTCAACGGGGGAAGCCTCGAGTTCAACGGGTCCTCGGCCATCGGCCCCTCCGGCATCCTCGTCTCGCAGATACACGGAACGGCGAACCAGACCGTCAACTCGAACCTGAGCGCGGACAACGCGATCCTGATCCAGAACAACTCGACCGGCCTCCTGACTCTAGGGGGCAGCGTCAACCTCGGCGCAAACGCCGCCACCTTCAACGGCAGCGGCAACGTGACCTCCACCGGGATCGTCTCCGGCACCGGGGGCTCGATCGTCCAGAGCGGGGCGGGGACCACGTCGCTCTCCGGCGTGAACACCTACACGGGCGGGACGCAGGTCTCCTCCGGGACGCTCAACGCCAACAACAACTCCGCGCTCGGCACCGGCGCGGTCGCCCTCTCGGGCGGCACCCTCGGGTCAACGGGCGGGAACACGATAACCAACGCGGTGGCCCTCACGGGCAATGCGACGCTCTCCGGGATCAACTCCGGAGGCACGCTGACCCAGACCGGGGGCAGCTACGCGCTGAACATGCTGAACGCCACCCAGTCGGGCGCGCTCAACCTTTCCAACAACAACACGCCGCAGACCCTGACGGTAAACACCGCCTCCGGCTCGTCGACGATCTCCGGGACGATCGCCAACGGGGGGAGCGGCGCCGGCGCGCTGACCAAGGCCGGAGCGGGCACCCTGGTGCTCTCCGGGGCCAACACCTACACCGGGGCCACCACGCTCAACGCCGGCACGCTCCAGCTCGGCGCGAACAACACCATCTCGTCCAGCTCGAACCTGACGCTCGGCGGCGGGACGCTCAACTTGAGCAACTTCTCGGACGCGGTCGGCAACCTCACGATCAACGCGAACAGCACCCTCGACTTCGGCTCCGGAGGATCAAACGCCTTCGTCTTCAAGACGATGACCGACGCGGCGAACAACGTCCTCACGATCAACAACTACAACGGCTCGAACGTGCTCGCGACGACCACGGCGGGCCTGGCGGCGGGCCTTCTCAACGACATCTACTTCTCGGGCTCCGGATCCGGCACGGTCGAGGCGGGTGGCTCGACCACGAACGACGGGGTGGTGTCGTTCAAGATCACCCCGAACGCGAACTACTACACCTGGAACGGCCTGGGCGGGAACAACACCATCACGACCGCAGGGAACTGGTTCGGCGGCGTGACGCCGCCGAGCGCCAACACGACCAAGGTGGATTTCGCCGGCGTGACGCGCCTGACGCCCACGCTTGGCGCCGCGCAGACGTACAACACGATGCGCTTCGACAACACCGCCGGCGCGTTCACGATCACCGAGGCGGGGAGGACCCTCACGCTGTCCGGCATAGCCCCCTCGATCATCCAGCAGTCCGCCAGCGCCCAGACGATCAGCGGGGGAACCGTCGCCCTGGGAGCAAACCTCGTGGCCGACGTGAGCGGCGCCGGTGCCCTCAACATCAGCTCGGTGGTCTCCGGGGCCTTTTCGATCACGAAGCTCAGCGCGGGCACCCTCAACCTCTCGGGAGCCAACACCTACTCCGGCGGGACCGTCATCAGCGCCGGCGTCGTCGGGGTGAGCGTGAGCAACGCGGCCCTCGGCACCGGCGCGGTCACCGTGGGCAACGGCAGCACGCTCCAGATCAACGACGGCCGCACGCTCGCGAACGCTATCACGATCAACGGCACCGGCGCCGTGAACGGCGCCCTGGACTCGAATGCGGGGGCGGGGAACACCGCCACGCTCAGCAGCGCCCTCACCCTCGGAAGCAGCAGCAGCGTCAGCTCCGACAGCGGCACCCTTGCGATCAGCGGCGGGGTTGCCGGGACAGGGGACCTGACCCTTAAGGGGGCGGGGAACACCACCGTCGGCTCCGTGATCGCGACGGGGACCGGCAGCGTCAACGTGAACGGGCCCGGGGCCGTCACGTTCACCGGGGCGAACACGTACACCGGGACCACGACGGTCGCCGCCGGCACCCTCAATCTCTCCGGCGCCAGCGCCACGGTGCAGGGCGCGCTGACGGAAAGCGCGGGAACGGTCAACGAGACGACGAGCAACCAGATCAACGCCGCCTCGGCCGTCAACATCAACGGGGGCGCGTTCAACTTCTCGGCCGGGACGGCCCAGACCTTCAGCGGGACCTTCGGCACCGCGACGGGGTCGACCGTCAGCCTCGGCACGGGGGCGGTTCTGACGCTCAACGGGACCGGCACCGACACGCTCAGCGGCGTGGTCTCCGGCGCCGGATCGCTCGTCACGAGCAACACGGGGACAACGGTCCTGGCCGGCGCCAACACCTACAGCGGGGGCACGACGGCGACGAACATCGTCAATGTCCTGAGCAGCTCGAGCTTCGGAACCGGGGCCGTCGCCGTCAACAGCGGCGGCAACGTCCAGCTGCAGAACAACGTGACGCTGGCGAACACCTTTAACATCAACAGCACCGGCACGGCGTTTGCGGGTGCGTTTGAGAACATCTCCGGAAATAACACGGTGAGCGGCCCGGTAACAGTCTCTGGTGCCAGCCGCATCCAGTCTGATTCAGGTACGCTCACCATTTCCGGAGCGCTAGGCCTTGGGGCCCATGGCCTCGACGTGGGCGGCAACAGCAACACGACGATCAGCCATGCCATCACCGGGACGGCGGCGAGCAGCATCACCAAGGACGGCACGGGCACCCTGGTCCTCTCGGCGGCCAATCCGGCGTTCCTCGGGTCCGTCGCCATCAACGGCGGCACGCTCCAGACGAACGTCAGCAGCGCGATCAGCGGAAACGCCGTCACGATCGCCTCCGGGGGCACCCTGAACCTCAACGGCACGAGCCAGTCTGTCGGGGCCTTCACCAGCGCCGGCGCCCTGAACCTCGGGAGCAGCGGCAGCTTCACGCTCCTCGGCTCGGCTACCCTGGCGGGCACCCTCTCGGGAACGGGCACGATCACCCTCAACTCCGGCTCCACGCTGACGCTGGGGGCCAACTTCAGCGACTCGGGCATCAACATCGTCCTGAACGGCGGCACGCTGAAGCTGAACGGGACCACCGACACGTTTGGAAGCCTGACGGTCAGCTCCTTCTCGGTCATCGACTTCGCCAATCTCGCGACCTCGATCATCTCGGTCAGCGGCGTGACGCTTTCCGGCGGGGCCCAGCTCTCGGTGACCAACTGGGCCAACATGGTCGACTATTTCTACAGCAGCTCGAGCCCGGGCGCCCAGGGCTCGCCTCCGATCAACCAGATCGTGTTCACCGGCGATCCGGGGAACTACACCCACTGGAACAACAACCCGACGGGCCCGGGGTTCGGCCACGAGATAACCCCGGCGCCGGAGCCGGCGACCTACGGGGCGATCTTCATCGGGATGTCCCTCGTGGGGATCGCGATACGCCGCAGGAAGAGAAACGCCGGATAAGGCGCATCGGGACGTCACTTGACGCTCCGCCGTGCGTCATTTTAGTGGTCTGTAGGAGACATCATGGGCATGCGGCTACCAACTCGCTGGCATTGTGCGGACCTTTGGGCCTTCGCGGCGCTCGCGTGGGCCGCGACCGCGCGGGCGGACCTGGCGCCGTCCTCGCCCTTCATCCCGGCCGGTTCGGCGGCGGCCAGCGCCCAGGCCGGCCCGTCGAGCCCCGTCGAGCTGCGGGGGGAGATGGCGACCTCGGAGGGCGCCTCCTATTGCATCTATGACACCGCCAAGAAGAAGGACGTCTGGGTCGGCTTGAACGAGGCGGGGCACGACTTTGTGGTGAAGACGGCGGACCCCGCCACCGACAGCGTCACGGTGGACTACCAGGGGCGTAGCCTCCTCCTCACGCTGCGGACGGCCAAGGTGGCCTCGTCGGGCTCCCCCCCGACCGGCGCGCCCGAGGCGCGCGGGCCGCAGCCCAATCCCTCCCTCGCCTCGACCGTGGTCCTCAACCCCACCGCGGCCGATGAGCAGAGGCGTCTGGACGCCGTTGCGCAGGAGGTCCGCAGGCGCAGGATGGAGCGCGAGAGGGCCGCCATGGGGGCGCAGAACGGCTTGGTCCCGGGCCAGCCGCCCCCTGCGCCGAACCGCTAGCCGGGAAGCCGAAATTTCGTGCACCGGCCGGTCGTCCACGTAGGGTGAGTCCCAAATGGGACCATCGCAGAAACGGGACGACACGGGGCCGTCCAACCCGGAGCTGATCCGCCGGCTGTTCGGGCTGGCCTGGCGCTACCGCCTGAGGTGCCTGCAGGTGCTCGGCATCCAGCTCGTCCTGCTGACGATGGGCCTTTTCGGGCTGAGTTTCACGGGCATAGGGATCGACTACATCCGCCAGGTCGCCTCCCGCTCGGCGTCCGATCCGGCGCCGATAAAGCCGGTCCACTTCCTGCACATGAGCCTCCCGCGGGACATGCCCCCCATGGAGGTGCTCGGGGTCCTCGGAGGGCTGATCCTCGTCCTCTCCTCCTTCAGGGCGGTCCTCAACTACGTCTACGCCGTCAGGGTCAACATCCTTGTCCAGCGCCACCTGGTCGTGGACCTGCGCGCGGAGATCTACGACAAGCTCCAGAGGCTGAGCTTCCGGTTCTTCGACGCCAACACGACCGGATCGATCATCACGAGGGTGACCGGCGACGTGCAGTCGGTGAGGATGTTCGTGGACCAGGTGCTGATCCAGAGCGTCATCATGGTGATCTCGCTCACGGTCTACGCGATCTACATGGCGAGCCTGAGCCCCGGCCTCACGGTCGCCTGCCTTGCGACGACGCCCGTCCTGTGGACCCTCTCGGCCCTCTTTTCCCGCAAGATCCAGCCCGAGTACGCCGTGAACCGCTCGCTCGTCGAGAAGATGGTGCAGTACCTGGCCGAGAGCGTCCAGGGAATAGCGGTCGTGAAGGGGTTCGGCCGCGAGGAGGAGAACCGCGAGAGGTTCGACGGCCTCAACCGGTCCGTCCTCACCCAGCAGTACAACATCTTCTGGTGGGTCAGCCTCTTCTCGCCCACGGCGGGCTTCCTCACGCGCATCAACACCACGGTGCTCCTCGGGTACGGGGGATGGCTGGTCGCGCACGACCGCCTGCCGCTCGGCGCCGGCCTGGTCGTGTTCGCCGGGCTCCTGGACCAGTTCGCCGGGCAGGTCAATAACGTGGCCTCGATCGTCAACTCGGTCCAGCAGTCGCTGATCGGGGCCAGGAGGGTGTTCGAGATCCTCGACGCCCCCGTCGAGGTCCGGACGCCGCCCGACGCCGTGCGCCGGCCCCGCTTCGACGGCGCGGTGCGATTCGACGGCGTCTCCTTCGAATATGGCCGGCTCGACCCCGTGCTCCGGGACATAAGCCTGGAGATAAAGCCCGGCGAGTGCGTTGCCATCCTCGGCGCGACCGGCTCCGGCAAGAGCGTCCTCATGAGCCTGATCCCCAGGTTCTACGACGTGTCCGCCGGCAGGCTGCTCATCGACGGCATAGACGTGCGCCGCCTGCACCTTGACGACCTGCGCCGGAACATTGGCACGGTCTTCCAGGAGAGCTTCCTGTTCTCGAACACGGTCGCGGCCAACATCGCGTTCGGCCACCCCGGCGCGACGCAGGCCCAGATAGAGAAGGCCGCCCGGATCGCGGCCGCCCATGAATTCATCCTCGCGCTCCCGAACGGCTACGAGACCGTGCTCGGCGAGAGCGGCAACAGCCTCTCGGGGGGCCAGCGGCAGCGCCTCGCGATCGCCAGGGCGGTCCTGCTGGAGCCCGCGATCCTGCTGCTCGACGACCCGACGGCGGCGATCGACAGCGAGACGGAGCACGAGATCTTCGAGGCGCTCGACCGCGCGATCGCCGGGAGGACGACCTTCATCGTCGCGCACCGGCTGAGCACCCTGCGCAGGGCGGACCTCATCATCGTGCTGGAGAACGGGCGCATCGTCCAGCGCGGCACCCACGCGGACCTCATCCGCGTGCCCGGCCCCTACCTGCACGTGGCGAACCTGCAGCTGGTCGACAGCAGGGAGCTTCAGGAGCCCCTGGGGAGGGCGGGGCCATGAAGGGCGCCGACCGCGCGCGCGACCTCATCCTCGTCCACCGGATCCGCGACGAGGACGACGACGAGGAGCAGTTCAAGCCGCTCGACTGGCGGCTCATCCGGCGGCTCCTGGCCTACACCGCCCCCGTCCGGCGCAAGCTGTCGGTCATGGTGGCGCTGACCGTGATCCGGTCGGCCCAGCTGCCGGCGCTCGTGCTGATCACCGCGCTCGTGATCAAGGGGCCGATCGCGCGCGGCGACCTCCATGGCATCCTCATGGGCACGGTGGGGTTCGTCGCGCTCGCGGTCGTCACGGACCTGATGTTCCACTTCCGGCAGCGCTACGCGCTCGAGATCGGGGAGACGGTCGTGAACGGGCTGCGCTCCGAGATATTCGCAAAGACCCAGAGGCAGCCCATGAGCTTCTTCCACAGAGTGAAGCTAGGCCGGATCATCAGCCGGGTGACGAGCGACGTGGAGGCGGTGAGGGTCGGCATCCAGGACGTCGGGTTCGTGAGCGCGATCCAGTTCGGCCAAATGGTCTTCACGGGCGTGGTGCTGGCCTACAGCGACTGGAGGATGTTCCTCGTCATCGTGTGCATGGCGCCCTTCCTCTGGGTCGTGAACAAGCATTTCAGGATGAAGTTCAGCCGGCTCACCCGGGCCTCCCAGGAAAGCTTCAGCCGCGTGACGGCGACCCTTGCGGAGTCGGTCAACGGGATACGCGTGACCCAGGGGTTCGTGAGGCAGGACACGAACGCGGGGCTCTTCAGGAGCCTCCTTTCCGACCATTCAAGGTACAACATCGCGCTCGCGAGGACCTCCGCGGTATTGGCGCCCATCCTGGAGCTGAACAGCCAGTTCTTCGTCGCGACGCTGCTCGTCGTCGGGGGCTGGCGCGTCTTCCACGGCACGCTGCACGCGGACGACCTGATCATGTTCTTCCTTCTGGCCAACATCTTCTTCTCGCCGATCACGATCATCGGGAACCAGTACAACCAGGGGCTGCTCGCCATGGCGGGCGCGGAGCGGATCTTCCGGCTGATCGACACGCCGCCCGACTGGGAGGACGCCCCGGAAGCGTGGGCCCTGCCGGACCCGAGGGAAAAGGGGGGCGGGGCCGGCCCCCCCGGCGCGCGGATCGAGTTCCGCGCGGTCTCGTTCGGATACGATCCGGCGCGGCTTGTCCTCCACGATGTCAACTTCACGGCGGAGCCCGGCCAGACGGTGGCCCTGGTGGGGCACACGGGCAGCGGAAAGAGCTCGATCATAAACCTTGTCTCCAAGTTCTACCTTCCGACCGCGGGGGAGATCCTCGTCGACGGCAGGGAGGTCCGCTCGATCACGGGGCGCTCCCTCCACCGGCAGATGGGGATGGTGCACCAGCAGAACTTCCTGTTCAGCGGGTCGGTGATGGAGAACATCCGCCTGAGCAAGCCCGACGCGACCGAGGACGACGTGCGAGGGGCGGCGGCGAGGCTGGGATGCCTCGAGGTGCTCGCCGAGCTTCAGGACGGTATGGATACCCAGGTGGGTGAGCGCGGGGCCGGCCTCTCCGTGGGCCAGCGCCAGCTCGTTTGCTTCATGCGCGCCCTCCTCGCCGACCCGAGGATCGTGATCCTCGACGAGGCGACCAGCTCGATAGACGCCGTCACCGAGGCCCGTCTGCAGCGGGCCCTGGCGACCCTCCTGCGCGAGCGCACGAGCTTCGTCGTCGCGCACCGTCTGAGCACGATCCGCGGCGCCGACCTCGTGCTCGTGCTCGACCAGGGGCGGATAATCGAGCGCGGCACGCACCCCGAGCTCCTTGAAAAGGGCGGGCATTATGCCGCGCTCTACCGGCAGTTCGTGCAGGTCGACGACCGGCGCTGACCGCCCGGTCCGCAGGATTCGAAAGATTTTTCTCGGAAAACAGGCCGTTTTCGCTCTAGAAAGGCATTGCTATCACGGCAAAGAACCCTAAAACAAAATTCAATATGGCCAAAAAATCAGCTCGTAAACCAAACGCCGCGTTCATGAAACCGGTAACTCCCGATGGCGCACTTTCCGCCGTTGTCGGCTCCAAGCCGCTTCCCCGCACAGAGCTCACCAAGAAGCTTTGGGACTACATCAAGAAGAACGGGCTCCAGGACAAGAAGGACCGGAAGATGATAAACGCTGACGCATCCCTCAAGGCGGTGTTCGGCGGCAAGTCGAAGGTCAGCATGTTCGAGATGACGAAGCTCGTCTCGGGCCACGTTTCCTAAGGACTGGGGAAGCGTTTCGAATATTTCACGCCGCGGATAACATCCGCGGCGTTTTCTATTTGTCCCGCCGGGGCTACAGGCCCAGCGCGGCCTCGATCTGGCGGCAGGAGATCTTGATGATCTCGAGGCGCGCGTGCCGCTTGTTGTCCGCCGCGACAAGGTGCCAGGGGGCGTGGTGCGTGCTCGTGAGGGCGAGCATGTCGCCCACGGCTATCTCGTAGGACCCCCACTTGCGCCTGTTGCGCCAGTCCTCGGCGTTCATCTTGTGCCTCTTGTAGAGCGTGGCCTCGCGGTCGCGGAATCGGTGCAGCTGCTCCTCCTTGCTTATGTGCAGCCAGAACTTGATGACGATCACCCCGTGCTCGGCCAGCTCCAGCTCGAACTCGTTGAGCTCGCGGTAGGCCCTCCTCCACTCGGGCTCCGTGGCGAATCCCTCCAGGCGCTCGACGAGCACACGCCCGTACCACGAGCGGTCATAGATCGTGATCAGCCCGGCCCTGGGCACGTGCCTCCAGAAGCGCCAGAGGTAATGGTGGGCCTTCTCCTCGTCGGTGGGCTTCGCGACCGGTATCACCCGGAAATCGCGCGCGTCTATCGCGTCGGTGACCCGCCGGATGGCCCCGCCCTTGCCGGCGGCGTCCCAGCCCTCGAAGACCCACACGACCGAGCGGCGCTCCTGCCCGGCCGCGCGCACCACCTTGTTCAGCCGCCCGAGCCACTTGTCCCTCTTCTTCTCGTACGACGCCTGCGAAAGCTTGTTATCGAGCGACAGCGAGAGGAGGCGGCGAAGGCCGGCGGGACGCAGCGGAACGATCCTCCTGCGGCCGCGGCCCCTGGCCGCGGCGACCCTGCTCTTCGCCCGCATGTGGATCCGGAAGCGCGAGAGCAGGACGTCCGCGACCGCGAGATTTCGGGACCGCGGGTCCTCTGCGTCGATGAGGTACCAGGGCGCCCCGGCCTGGTGGGTCGCGCTCCTCATCCGTTCCGCGAGTCGCGCCAGCCTGTCGTAGTCGCGCTGGCTCTTCCAGTCCTCGGGACTGATGCGCCAGGCCGTGCGCGGGTCCGACTCGATCTCGCGCAGGCGGGCCCTCTGGGCCGACTTGGACAGGTGCAGCCAGATCTTCACGATCAGGGCGCCGCCCGCCGCGAGCTGGCCCTCGAACCACGAGATCCTTCGCAGCATGGCGTCGAATTGCGCGAGCTCGCGGGCGGTGCGCGGATCCTGCCCCATAGCGTCGGCGTGCCAGCCCCCGGAATAGATTGCCATGCGGCCGTTCGGGGGAAGCGTCCGCCAGTACCGCCACATCGCGGGCCTCTCCCTCTCCTCGTCGGTGGGCTCGTGGAACGCAAACGTCTCGAATCCGCGCGGATCGAGCCATCCGTTCAGGATGTTGACGACGTCGCCCTTTCCCGAGGCCTCGACCCCGCCGATCACCAGGACCACCGGGAACTTCGCGGACTTGAGCTCGACCTGCATCCGGACCAGCGCGGCGCGTATGTCCGGGAGCCTGGCCTCGTAGGCCTTCTTCGACATTCTCCGGTCGTCTCCCGATTTGGCCATTTTTCAGGGGTTAGCTTTTGAGAACTGCCCGCAGCGGCGGCCGATGTCGAGACGTATGGGAAAGGCCTGTGTTAAATCTGGCGCCGTTCCCTCTTGGCTGGGCGGCGCCCCGCGGGCAGTCTCGGCGGTTCACACCCAGCCGCCGCCATGACCGATGAACCCAAGTCCCTGCGGGGGCGCGCCGTCCTGATGCTCGTGCTGGCGACGCTGTACTGGGGCCTCAGTTTTCCCCTCATCAAGACGGTCACCGCGCTGAACCGGGAGCTCCTTCCCGGCGCCGGCACCTGGTTCCTCGCGGCGGCGGCGCTGGCGCCGCGGTTCCTCCTCGCGGCCGCTCTGATGTTCCTCTTCCGGAGGCGCGGGGAGCGCCTCGCGACGCCCGGGGAGGTGAGGCAGGGGATGGGGATCGGGATCTTCTCGACGGCGGGAACCCTGTTCCAGACGGACGGCATGCAGTTCACCGACGCCTCCACGTCGGCCTTCCTCACGCAGTTCTCCGCGATACTCATCCCGGCATGGCTCGCTCTGCGCCACAGGAGAAGCCCCGGCGCGATCGTTTGGCTGGGCTGCGTCCTGGTCCTCCTGGGAGTCGGAATCCTGGGCCACTTCGACCTGCGAACGCACAGGTTCGGCCGCGGCGAGTGGGAGACGATCCTCTGCTCGGTGTTCTTCATGGGCCAGATTCTCTGGGTGGGGAAGAAGGAGTTCTCCGCCAACCGCCCGGGCCCGGTGACGCTCGTCCTGTTTGCGCTGCAGGGCGCCGCCTTCCTGGCGCTCGCAGCGGCCACTGCGCCCCGTGCGCGGGCGCTGGTCGTGCCCTGGGAGTCGCCGGTGTGGCTGGGCATGACGCTGGCGCTGACAATGATCTGCACGATTGGCGCATTCTCGATCATGAACAAGTGGCAGCCGAGGATCACGTCCACCGAGGCCGGCCTGATCTACTGCGTCGAGCCGCTGTTTGCCGCGGTGTTTGTCCTTTTCCTGCCGGCGATCTTTTCCGGATGGGCAGGAATCGAATATCCCAATGAGCATGCCACCTGGTCGCTGGTAATCGGCGGCGGCCTTATCACGCTCGCGAACGTGCTGGTTCAAATGGCTCCTGTGGCGCGCGAGAACCGCCGGTCCATCCAGAACTCATAAAATGCATTGTAAATACTGCTTTAACAGATATTATGCACAATAAAACTTGCTTTTCATAAAATAGTGCAGTTTAAAAACTGAATTAGCTACGAAATCAGAAAGATCCTGCTCGAAGGGCTTCAAGGTCGGATTGATGCTTTGAATGCGGCGCGTTCGGCTGCGGCGAAGCCGGCCAAGGGCTGGCTGCGGGCGGTTCGGGAGGCGACCTGCCTGACGCAGAACAAGGTGGCCGCCAGGATCGGCGTGAAGCGCCAGTCGTATGCCCAGTTCGAGGCTGCCGAGGAGCGTGGCTCGATCAGCGTGGCCTCGATGAGCCGCGCCGCGGAGGCGATGGGTTGCGAGCTTGTCTACTTTATCGTTCCCCGCGATTCGGTCGCCGGATCGTATTCCGGACTCGCCCGGCTGAATGATCCGGTGGCGGCGCACCTCAGGGCGACGGACCAGTCGATCGCGCTGAAAGGCCGGGGCGCCCAGGAAGATGTCCGTTGAGGCATTCGCGGCGGATGCGCCAATCTCGTCGGATGAGCGGGCGTTGCTTCTGCCCAGCCTCCTGTCGCGCGCCCAGCTTGATGAGATCGAGCGCCGCCGGATCAATGCCACGCGAATGTGGGCGATGCGGGTCGCGGTGCTGAAGAGAGGCGACCTCATGACGGAGGCCTTCGCCCGCGGGCTGCATCGGCGGATGTTCGGCGGCATCTGGCGCGGCGCCGGCAGGTTTCGGACGACCCCGCACAATCCCGGCTGGGAGCCTAAGCACATAGCCACCGGTGTCAGGATGTTCCTTGACGATGCCGAGGGCTGGCTGAGGTATTCGACGTACCCGGTTCACGAGGCTGCGGTGCGCCTCCACTTCAGGCTGGCCGCCGTCCAACCCTGGTTCAACGGCAACGGCCGGCACGCGCGGCTGATCGCCGACATCGTCGTGGCGGCAAACGAGGAAAAGCCCCTGACGTGGGGCCTCCGCTCCGCGCAGGGCGGCTCGGGCGAGACGCGTGCACGCTACCTTGAGGCCATGAGGGTCGCCGAGTCGGGCGATGTGGCACCGCTTCTTGAATTCGCGCTGAGCTAGCGGCGGTTGCCGGAGGGTGCGGCGCCGCATGGTGGGGCCCTTGCCTAGAACGAATACGAGGTGCTGCCGAATATCCCCCGCCGCATGCCGTACTGGGCCGCGTTGACCCCCACGCCCGAACCATCGCGCAGCTCGTACGACTTGTCCGTTATGTTGACGATATCGAGGCGAAGCCTCCATTGGCGGTGCGGGCCGGCCTTGAAGCTCTGCTCGGCCCCGACGCTGATCGAGTAGTATGCCGGGACGGTCGCCCCATTGGGTATCGTGGTGCCATCGGGCGCCGTTCCATCGGTCCTTAGGCCCGTTCCATAGAGCGAGTCCACGTAGACCCGGGTGTCGCCTGCGGTCTCCTTCCAGACATAGGCGGCGCCGAACGAGCCCGACAGCTCCTGGTCATGGTCCAGAAATATCCAGTGATTTCTGACATAGGCGCGGTCGCCGGGGCTGAAGAGGAACTCAGCCGAGCTCCAGTCCTCGCCCTTCGCGACCGAGTGGGCCAGATTCAGGTAGGTCGTGAAGCCGCCGAGTGAGTAGGAGCCGGTGAACTCCAGGCCGTAGACCTCGCCTCGCGCGTAGTTGAACGCGGAAAGAATGAGCGTCTGCCCGAAGAGGCCGTCGTCGAGCTGGTTCCTGGCGCTCTTATAGTAGCCGTCGATCCCCACCTGCAGCCCGGGCCCGAGCTTCTGCGTGACGCCCGCGTCGAAATAGTCCGCGCGCTCGGCCCTGACCGGGTCGTCCAGGGTGTCGGGCGATGCGTTCGATGTGCCGTTGAATTCCACCACTGTGCTTCCCGGAATATTCTCAACTGGCGGCGGCGTGAAGTAGCGCGCATAACCTGCGTGCATTGTCGTCGAGTCGGACGCCTGGTAGATGAGGTTTACGCGGGGGCTCAGCTGGTCCTCGCTGTCAAAGGACGAATTGAACCCGTCGAGCCTGGCGCCGTAGTTCAGCGTCAGCCCGGCCGCCAGCCTCCATTCGTCCTGCAGGTAGGCTCCCGCGAAGAGGCCGTGGAGCCTCTCGTCGTTTGTAATCGGAAATGCCATACCCGTCGGATCCCCATTGGCGTCGACCGGGAACACGGTGGACACGGACCTGGCGTCGACCGACTCGTCCAGGAGGGAGAGGCCCGCCCGCAAGGTGTGATTGTCGCCAAGCCGGCAGCTTCCGTCGCCCTGAAGTCCCCCGGAGTAGAGCGTGCGCTTCACGTCGCTAGCCACGCCGTTGAAGTACAGGTCGCCAACGGGATCGGGCCTGAAATGAACGCTGCTCTCGCGGCCGAACGCGGAAATCTGGAAATTCAGGTCGCCCGCGGCCTTCAGATAGGTGGCCACGCCGTAGTAGTTCTGCTCGTTCTGGTTCTCATCCAGGCGGGATGAATCAAACACATCCGGCAGCCACGGCCCGCCGTCCGGCGAGGCACCCGCGGGCAGGCCCGGCGTGTCGGGCACCTGAAAATTGCTGTAGGAGGCGCTGCCCATGAAGGATAGCCGGCTGGTGCGGTCCAGGATGTAGGACAGGTACGTGAACTCCTTGTACTGGGCGGTTTCATCGTGGACCGGGGTGGAGCTGGAGGTGGGGTTCTCGATTCCGATCGCGTTGCGGTCGTAGCTGCCGTCGGTGAAGTAGCTCAGGTTTTCCTTCGAGCCGCCCAGCTCGAAGCCCGGGCGCACCGTCCCGTAGCTGCCGCCCTCGAGCGACACCTCTCCCCCCTTGTCGAAGGCGCCGGTCTTCGTCTGTATGTCCACGATGCCCGCGGTTCGGAAGCCGTACTGGGCGGGCAGCGACCCGGTGATGAGCTGCATGCTCTGGACAAAGCGCGGGTCCAGCTCCAGGCCGAAGCCCGTGATGCCCTCCGGCAGCAGCACGTCGTTGATGCGGTACTGGAGGTTTCCGTGCTCCCCCCGGACGTGCAGGTCGCCGTTGGCCGCCGAATCCTCGGCGACTCCGGGCGCCCGCAGGAGCACCTGGTTGAAGGGCGCGTCGGCGCCCTGCGGCAAGTTGAGGATCTGCTGCTGGTCCATGATGAAGGACGTGGCGCCAAGGCTGGGCTGGATGAGGCCGCGCGTCTCATCGAGTTCACCCGTCACGATGACCGGGTCGAGCTGGGTCGCCTTGTTTTCGGATGCCTGCGGCGGGGCGGACTGGCCGTGGGCCGGCGAGGTCGCGAGCGCGATTGTGAGTGGGACGAGTGACTTCAGGAGATTCATGAGTGTGGGATCAACTTGCGGTTGCGCGGCGGCGCCAAAGGGCGCGGGACCGTTGCTGCGGCGCGAGCCGGGGGCTGCGCGGACGCTTGGGGGCCGATAACGGGCCGCCCTGCGTGCCGGGGCATGGCGCGCCACGTGGGTGCGCGCCAGGCCGCGGGCGGTTCAGCTCAATCCCAAGGGAGGGGCCTGCGTGGGCAGGAGCAGGTAACGCGGAGCCTCCGGGATTATCCGGTCGACAAGCTCGAAATCCGAAAGCCGCAGGACCTCCCCCGTGAAGGGCAGGGCGGCGACAGCGAGCGCCAACACGACGCCTTGGGAGAACAGGGTCACGACGCACCCGTCATCGTCCTGCGAGTCCTGCGGGTGACTCGCCGGGGCACCGTCCCCGTGCACGGCGCCAGCGGCGCTCGGTCCGCGCCCGTGAAGCCGATCATGGAGTTCCGGGCTGGCGGCAAGGACCGAAAGCGCCAGGACGAGGACAATCGCTAGCAGCGCGGTTGTCCTCGAAAGCAACGATGGGCGAGAAGGTCCTGGCAGGGCCATTGGGGTCCAAAAGGTCGCGAGTTCTTTGATTCCGTCAACCGCAGAAATGCCATTGTTGCCGGGATGGCCGCGCCGGCTTCCACCCGGCCTGCGATCGATCGTGCGTCGTGCGGATACCGAGGTCTGCGGCTCCATAAGCCGTTGCGTCCTAGTCGGGAACGCACCCGGTTGCGCATTTCCGGAGACTTCGCGGTTGCCCCGGCGCATGTCCTACCTAGATTGCTGACGTCATGCGCATTGAGAAAACACGGTCCGCCGAAAGCCGCTCGCTGGTGGACCAGTTGAAGAGGTCGCAGATCTACCGCGATTACGAAAGTGCGTTCCGCGAGACGACCGGGCTCCCGATCAGCCTGCGTCCCGTGGAGGCCTTCGACCTGCCCCATCACGGCGACCCCAACGAGAGCCCGTTCTGCATGCTCATGGCGAAGAGCAACCACTCCTGCGCGGCCTGCCTCCAGCTTCAGCGCAAGATCGAGGACCAGGCGAAGCTCGAGCCGAAGACGCTCAAGTGCTTCGCAGGGCTGTGCGATTCCGCGGTTCCGGTGCGCGTGGGCGAGAACCTGATAGCCTTCCTGAACACGGGGCAGATCATGCTGCACAAGCCCACCCGCGAGATGTTCGCGAAGACGACCCGCTCGCTCCTGAAGTGGGGCACCGACGTGGACCTGAAGCGCATGGAGGAGGCCTATTTCCAGACGCGGGTGGTTACGAAGAAGCAGCTCGAGTCGGTGCTTCGGCTGCTTTCCGTCTTTGCCCAGCACCTCTCGGGCCTCGGCAACCAGCTCATGGTGAGCAACGACGCCGCCGAGTCGCCCGCGGTCGCGCGGGCCCGGGTCTTCATTGCGGAGCACCATTCGGACGAGGTCGCCCTTGGCGACGTGGCGAAGGCCGTAAACATGAGCGCCTTCTATTTCTGCAAGACGTTCAAGAGGGCCACGGGCATGACCTTCACGGACTATCTGGCCCGGGTGCGCGTCGAGAAGGTGAAGAACCTCCTCCTCAACCCCCACAAACGCGTGAGCGAGGCGGCCTTCGAGGCGGGGTTCCAGTCGCTCTCGCAGTTCAACCGGGTGTTCAGGCGCGTCGCCGGCGAGGCGCCGTCAGCCTACCGGGAGCGCGTGCATCCGGCGGCGTAGGGCCGGGGCCCTCAGGTCACTTCCGTCATGCCGGCCATCGCGGGCCGCGCCTTCTGGCGCGGGCGGTGCTGGCAGAGGGAGCAGAAGGCCTCCACCTCGCAGCGGGCGAGCGCGTGGGTGACGACGTAGAGTTCCGTCACCGCCGCATCGCGGAGCGCCGGGTCCGGCGAAGGCTCTTCGGACTGCGCCAGGACCAGGGCCTCGAGGAGAGCCTGTTCGCCGGCCATGAAATGCTTGAAGAAGGGATTGAGGCCGCAGGGGCACTTGGCCTGAAGCGTGGCGATCGTCGGGGGAAGCGTGCCGTTGTGGCCGGCCTTGTGGCTCCGGAGCTCCGCGAACACCTTGTCGAGCGTCCAGTCGATCATATGCACCAGGTTGTCCGGATCCGCGATCGGGGTGTCCGCCCGCTCCAGACGCAGGAGCGCCTCCCACCGCCGGTGTACCTTGCGGCGATTGGCGGCTAGCGCGCGGATCCAGCATTCTCGCATGGGGCCAATTTTGCCGCTTGGCGCGCGATCTGGCTCCGCTTGATTTGGCCATATTAACGCATCTTTTGGCGCCAATTTTTCCCCATATTGGCGGGTTATGGGGCGGATTGCGGCGCAGTTGGGCCCATGTGCCGGGCAGGCGTAATCCGTTGCCTTGTCGCGCTCACAGGGCCCAGGGCCCCTTCTCAAATGCCCCCGGGACGATGATGGGGAGGGACCTGCCAGCCACGGATTCCACAGGAGTCGTCCGTGCCAGGGCGCCGGCCCACCCATTCAAGCACGGCTCCTATCTCCCGGAGCAAACTGGCCGCCGCGATGCTTCGCAGCCCGTTTTCTCTTAATCAAATCTTAATGCCCTCAGCGGGGTTCTGAACTCGCGGACGGCGCCAATTTCACTTGAACAGTGGCGTTCTGGACTGCCGTGAAGTCTATCCCAGTCGAATCCCGGCGCTTTGAGTTCGGCTTTCCGCAGCTGGACACGCTTCTGCGGGTCGAGGTGCTGGATGACGGCGTGATTGTCCGCGCGTCGCGCGACACGTTCACGGCGCAGCGCAAGGCATGTTTTGTCCGCGAACTGGCGGCCGAGGGATTCATACCGGACGAGTACCGCTGGTTTGCGCAGGAGGACAAAGGGGAATTTCACCGCGGCGTCCGCTGGCTCGTGGACTTCTCGTGGATGGAAATCAGCGAGGTGATCGCCGCAAGGTCGCGGCGCTTCATGCTGAGGCTCCTCACCTGCGCGTGCCTTCTTCTAGCGATCCTGATCGGGATGGCCATCACGGGACATCTCGGCGACGCGCGCGCGGTCTCGCCCGCTGCGCCGCAACGCTCCGCCTCCGGACCCATCCTTTCGGACGCCTCTGGGTAGCGTGGGGGATGTTCACCGGTTGCCGCGCGGGCTGGCCGCCGCGCCAGCGCCAAATTGCTTGTGCGCGGAAGCATGGAACGCACGCTTTTGCCATGCGCCCCCTCCCAACCCTGTTTGAGATCGAGTCGATTGCGGCCGAGATCAACTCGGTCGTGCCGGCGACCCCGCAGTTCTCGTGGCCGCTCCTGAACGCCCGCGCGGGGTGCGAGCTCTGGGTGAAGCACGAGAACCACACGGCGATCGGTTCGTTCAAGATCCGGGGCGCGGTGAACTACATGAGCCGGCTCATGGCCAGGGAGGCGGGTGTGCGCGGGGTCGTGGCCGCGACGCGCGGGAACTTCGGGTAGGCGGTCGCCTTCGCCGCTGCCCGTCTCGGGCTCTCGGCGACGATCGTCGTGCCGCACGGGAACAGCGTGGAGAAGAACCGGGCGATGCGCGCGCTGGGCGCCGAGCTGCTCGAGCATGGCGACGACTTCCAGGCGGCCCTGGAGTATTCGCGGGGGCTTGCGTCCGAGCGGAGCCTGCACTGGGTCCCCTCGTACCACCGGGACCTTGCATGGGGCAACGCGGTCTCGGTGCTCGACTTCCTCAGGAAAACGCCCCCGCTTGACCGCGTCTACGTGGGGATAGGCATGGGAACCGGCATATGCGCGCTCATCGCGGCGCGCGACGCCCTCAAGCTGCCGACAAAGATCGTCGGCGTCGCCTCAGAACAGGCTCCGGCGATCGCCCTGTCGTTTGACGAGAAACGCGTGGTCACGGCTGCGGCCGCAACAAGGATTGCGGACGGGATGGCCTGCTCCACCCCCGACCGCGAGGCGCTCGAGCACGTGCTCCATGGCGCCGACCGGGTCGTCCGGGCGTCGGATGACCAGGCGGAGGCGGCAATGCGCGCGTACTTCTCCGACACGCACAACGTCGCCGAGGGCGCGGCCGGCGCCGGGCTTGCCGCGGTCCTGAACGATCGCGAGGCGCTGAGGGGAAAGCGCGTCGGGGTGGTGCTCACGGGCGGGAATGTCGATGCCGGCACGTTTGCCCGCGTGCTTGCCGGGGCATAATTTTCACGGGCAGAGATAGAGGGTCCGCCCTGGTTGCCCTGGCGGGGAAGGGCCCCGCGCCCTCGCGCCTGTTGATACACTTTTGAGGTGAATCGCCCGAGCATTGATTAACCAGGTCGACGGGGAATCCCTACTATGGCGCGGTGCCCGGAACCTCGCCATGAAACCAACCGAAATATTCCAGATTGTTCTCTTCTTCGGCATAGGAATCGCCCTGACGCCGGTAGTGGGCCGCTTCATGGCCCGCGTCTTCAAGGGAGAGAAGACGTTCCTACACCCGCTCCTCTTCCCGGTCGAAAAGCTCGTCTACCGGCTCACCGGTGTCGATCCGGCGGAGGAAATGACGTGGCTGAGGTACCTGTGGGCGGTCGTGGTCATGACCTCCGTGGGCTTCGCCTCGCTCATTGCGATCCTGATGACCCAGAAATGGTTGCCGCTCAATACGCAGGGCCTGGACAACCTTTCGTGGCACCTGGCATTCAACACAGCCTGGAGCTTCACGTGCAACGCCGACTGGCAATCGTACTCCGGCGAGGCGGTGATGACCTACCTTTCGCAAACGCTGGGACTCTCCGTGCACCAGTTCATAAGCGGCGCCGTGGGACTCTCGGTCCTCGTCGCCGTTGGACGCGCGCTGGCTCGCGCGTCCATGAAGAGCATAGGCAGCTTCTGGGTCGATCTCACCCGCTGCACGCTCTACATCGTGATTCCCCTTTCGGTGCTGTGGGCGATCCCGCTCGCCTGGCAGGGCGTGCCGCAAACCTGGAAGGCCTACTCGACGGCCAATCTCGTCGAGCCCTACACAACGCAGGTGCCGAAGGTCGACGACAAGGGCAATGCGGTAACCACCTCGGTGCCGAAGGTCGACGACAAGGGAAAGGCTGTCGTGGGGCCGGACGGAAAGCCCGTGATGATCGACCAACCCGTCATGGTGGACCAGAAGATTGAGACCCAGAGCCTTCCCGTGGGGCCCGTCGCGTCATTCGAGTCCTGCAAGCAGCTCTTCACCAACGGTGGCGGCTGGTACGGTGTGAACAGCGCGCACCCGTACGAGAATCCCACGCCTCTCTCAGACTTCCTCGAGATGCTGGCGATCATAGTGGTGCCGATGGCGCAGGTCTACATGTTCGGCCTTCTTATCGGCAACAAGCGCCACGCGTGGTGCCTGTTCTTCGTCATGCTCGCCCTCTACGCGCTGTCGTTCGCCGTCGCATGGCATTACGAGGCGCAGCCGAATCCCGTCGTCGACAACATCATGCCGAACATGGAGGGCAAGGAGCAGCGCTTCGGGGTGATGAACAGTGTCCTCTGGGGCGTTTCATGCACGGCCATCGACAACGGCTCCGTGAACTCGATGCATGACAGCTGGATGCCTCTGGCCGGCATGATGCCGATGTGGAACATCCTGATCGGAGAGATCATGTTCGGCGGCATTGGCTGCGGCGTGTACTGCATGCTGTTCCACGTCCTCATCACCGTGTTCATCGCCGGGCTCATGATAGGGCGGACGCCGGAGTACCTCGGAAAGAAGCTCGGCGCATGGGAGGCGACCTGGGCCGTCATCGGCGTGCTTGGGCCAAACGCCGCATGCCTGATACCGACCGCACTCTGCGTCTTTCTCCCGTCGGGCATCGCAAGCATGAACAACGCCGGGCCGCACGGCCTAAGTGAAGTGCTCTACGCGTACGGCGAGGCTGCAAACAACAACGGCAGCGCCTTTGCGGGGCTCAACGCGAATGTGCCCATCTACGACGTGCTGCTCGGCGTCGCTATCATCATCGGCCGCTTTGCGCCTATTGCGGCGGCTCTCGCAATAGTTGGGCGACTCGCGGCGAAGAAGACGGTCGAGCCCTCCGCCGGCACGCTGCCGGTCCACGGCTGGACCTTTGGCCTCACCCTGACCGGCGTCATCATCGTCGTCGCCGCGCTCACGTTCTTCCCGGCGTTGTGCCTTGGGCCGCTGATAGAACACGGACTCATGCAGGCCGGACGCGCGTTCTGACCAAAACCGAGCACTTGCGACCATGAGCACCTCCTTTACCATCAACTATTCATCGCTGGTCCGCCAGGCTGTGATCGGCTCTTTCAGGAAGCTGAACCCGCGCGATGAGATCAAGAACCTCGTCATGTTCGTCGTGTGGATCGGTTCGATCCTGACGACGGGCTGGCTGTTCGTCGACTTCTCGAGCTTCAACCTGCAGATCTGCATCTGGCTCTGGTTCACGTGCCTCTTCGCGAACTTCGCCGAGGCGATGGCGGAGGGCCGGGGCAAGGCCCACGCCGATGAGCTGCGCAAGATGCGCACGAAGACCACCGTCCGCAAGCTGGTCGACGGCCGCGAGGTGTCCGTCTCCAGCAGCGAGCTTAGGATTGGCGACCGCATCGTGTGCACGGCGGGAGACCTCATCGGGGCGGACGGCGAGGTCGTCGAGGGCATCGCGACGGTCGACGAGTCGGCGATAACCGGCGAATCCGCGCCCGTCATACGGGAAAGCGGCGGGGACCGCAGCGCGGTCACCGGCGGCACGCGCGTGACAAGCGACCGGATCGTCGTCCGCGTGACGGCTGAGGAGGGCAATTCGTTCCTCGACCGGATGATCCTGATGATCGAGGGCGCGCGTCGCCAGCTCACGCCAAACGAGATCGCGCTCAACATCGTCCTCATCAGCCTTACGGCCCTTTTCATCGTCGTCGTGCTCGTGCTGCCGCCAATGGCCATTTACGACGAGAAGGCCGCGGGCCAGACCGGCGCCGTTCTCACGTCGCTTCCCGTATTGCTGTCGCTGATCGTCTGCCTGATCCCGACGACGATCGGCGGGCTCCTGAGCGCCATAGGAATTGCGGGAATCGACAGGCTGATGCGCCGAAACGTCCTGGCGACCTCTGGGCGGGCCGTGGAGGCCGCCGGGGATGTCGACGTGCTTCTCCTCGACAAGACAGGGACGATCACGCTTGGCAACCGCATGGCGACCGAGTTCATCCCGGCGCCCGGGGTCGACCTCAAGCTGCTTGCCGACGCAGCGCAGCTCGCCTCGCTTGCCGACGAGACGCCCGAGGGGCGCAGCATTGTCACGCTTGCCAAGGACGAGTTCGGCCTGAGGGGCCGCGAGGTGGCCGAGCCCCATGCGGCCTTCGTTCCGTTCTCGGCGCAGACGCGCATGAGCGGCGTCGATCTGATCGACCGGCGGATCCGCAAGGGCGCCTCGGAGAGCGTGAAGGCGTGGGTCATCTCGCAGGGCGGCACCTATCCCGACGAGGTGGCGGCCGTGGTGGAGAAGATATCGCGCGACGGCGGAACGCCGCTTGTCGTGGCCGAGAACAAGCGGGTGCTCGGAGTCATCCTGCTCAAGGATATCGTCAAGGGCGGCATCAAGGAGCGGTTTGAGCAGCTCCGAGCCATGGGCATCCGCACGGTGATGATCACGGGCGACAACCCGCTCACGGCGGCCGCAATCGCGGCGGAGGCCGGCGTGGACGACTTCATAGCCCAGGCCAAGCCGGAGGACAAACTCGCGCGCATCCGCAAGGAGCAGGAGGGCGGCAAGCTCATAGCGATGATCGGCGACGGCACCAATGACGCGCCCTCGCTCGCGCAGGCCGACGTGGGGGTCGCGATGAACACCGGCACCCAGGCGGCGCGCGAGGCTGGCAACATGGTGGACCTTGACAGCAATCCCACGAAGCTGATCGAGGTCGTGGAAATCGGAAAGCAGCTGCTCATGACCCGCGGCGCCCTCACGACCTTCAGCATAGCGAACGACGTATCGAAGTACTTTGCGATCCTGCCGGCCATGTTCGGCCTTCTCTACGCGACCGAGAAAGGGGGCTTCGGCCCGCTGCAGGCCTACAACATCATGTTCCTGCACTCGCCGCAGAGCGCGATCCTGAGCGCCGTGATCTTCAACGCCCTGATCATCGTCGCCCTGATCCCGCTGGCGCTTCGCGGCGTCAAGTACGAGCCGCTCGGCGCCAAGGTGATCCTGCGCAAGAACATGCTCATCTACGGCATCGGCGGCATCCTCGTGCCGTTCCTCTTCATCAAGCTGATCGACATCGCGCTCGTCGCGCTGCACCTGGCGCCCTGAGCCGGCCCGCCACGAAAGGAAACCGCCATGATAAAACTCATCACACAAGCGATACGCCAGACCCTGGTATGGACCCTGGCGACGGGCATTCTCTATCCCATCGCGATCACCGCGTTCGCACAGCTGGCCTTCAAACACCAAGCGGAAGGCAGCCTGGTCGAGCGCGACGGAAAGGTCGTGGGATCGGAGCTTCTCGCCCAGCAGTTCCAGGGCCCGACGTATTTCTGGCCGAGGCCGTCGGCGAACAGCTACGGCAGCGGCCCGTCTGGCTTGAACGCATCGAGCGGCAGCAACCTTGGGCCGACGAGCGCGCAGCTCCAGACCAATGTCCGCGGCAACGCGAAGGCGCTGCGCGACGCGCACAAGCTTTCGACTGACGCCCCGGTGCCCGCGGACCTGGTTTACGCGTCGGCCAGCGGCCTGGACCCGCACATCAGTCCGGAATCGGCCCGCTTCCAGGTTGCGCGCGTCGCAACGGCGCGGGGCATCGGCGAGGACAAGGTGAGGGCGCTCGTGGAGAAGTTCGTCGAGCCGCCCCAATGGGGATTCCTTGGCGAGGCAAGGGTCAATGTGCTCCTGCTGAATCTGGCTCTGGATGCGGCCGACACCAAGAAGGCCGGATAGCATGGCTGGCCCCTGCTCCAACGCCGGGGCCGTGCCGAATTGCGGCTTTCCCGGCCCGTTGAAGCCTCACCCCAAAGTTCTGATCATCGATGGCGACCCGGCAATTGGGCGCATGTTGCGGATCGTGCTCGAGAGCGATGGATACCGGGTGTTATGGAGGCAGAATGGCGCGGACGGCGTGGTGGAGGCCGTGAATGGCCGACCGGACGCAGTCGTCCTCGAACTCGACCTGCCGGACAGCGGCGGGTTTGGCGTCCTTGGGGAGCTTCGGGAATGGTGCGACGCACCCGTGCTGATTCTTTCGGGGCGCTCGGGCGTTGGGGACAAGGTCCGCGCCCTGGATGGCGGCGCGAATGACTATATGGTCAAGCCGATCGCCCCAGAGGAACTGGCGGCACGGCTCCGGGTGCTGCTGCGCTGCGAGCCGCCGGCCGGTGACGGGCCGCTGCTCGTCAGCGGCGCCCTTAGGATCGACATGGTGACGCGAGAGATGACCTTCCATGGACGACCACTCGAGCTTACCGCCACCGAGGGGGCGGTGCTGTATATTCTTGCGCGCCATGCGGGAAAACTGGTGCCGCGAGAGCGCCTATTGCGGGCCATTTGGGGAACTGACGCCACCCGAAAGGTTCACGACCTCCAGGTCCACATTGCCCGGCTGCGCCGGAAGCTGGAGACGGGATCCGGTTCCAATCTGATAAGGGGGGAGGGAGGCGCGGGCTACAGCCTCTCCCTTGTTTCAGCCTAGGGCTGGCGAGCCGACTTCTGGGCCAACCTGCGGCCGGGCATCGCGATGTCGCGTCACGCACGGGTCCCGGCGACGGCGCCGTATTCGCGGTTTACCTCGCGCGCCAAATGCCCGAGGATGGGCCAAACGGATGGCCGCTGAACCGAGAAAACCCGAGGTAGTGATCGTAGACGACGAGATCCAGATCCGCCGGCTCCTGCGCGTTACGCTCGAATCCGATGGATTCGTGGTGAGGGACTGCGATTGCGGCCAGGTGGGCCTGAGCGAGATCGCGTTCAGGCGCCCCGATATCGTGGTCCTCGACCTTGGCCTACCCGATATCCCGGGGGTCGAGGTCCTCAGGCGCCTCCGTGAATGGACCCAGGTGCCGGTGCTGATCCTGTCCGTCCGGGACCACGAGGACGACAAGGTTGCCGCGCTCGACGCTGGCGCCGACGACTACCTGACAAAGCCCTTCAACGGCCGGGAGATGCTCGCGCGCCTGCGCGTGATGCTGCGCCACGCGAAGCCGGACGACGGCATCAGCATCGTCCGGTTCGGCGCGATCGAGATTGATTTTACCCGCCGGATCGTGACCAAGGGCGGCGCCGAGGAGACGCTGACCGCGAAGGAATACGCGCTTTTGCGGCTGCTCGTGACCCACAGGGGCAAGGTGCTCACCCACCGGCAGATCCTTCGGGACGTCTGGGGGCCGAACGCCGAGGAGCAGACCCATTACCTACGGGTGTACATTGACCGGCTTAGGCGCAAGCTGGAGGACAGCCAGAAGCGGCCCAAGTTCTTCAAGACGGTTCTGGGCGTCGGCTATCGTTTTGAAGGGGAGTGATTCCTGCAAATCAGGCCAGGCAGCTCCCGACCGGAGAAACCCGACTGCATCTTCAAACCCTATGTCCTCCCCACGCTCGCGCTCCCGTTCCTGGATGGTGTTGCTGCTGCCCCTGGTCCTCGCGGGCGCCCCGGCTGCCGATGTTCCGGAGCAGCCTTCCGCGGCCGCACTGTTGCCGAGGGAGCGGCTGCTCATGGATGCCAATTGGCGGTTCGCCTTCGGCCATCCCTCCGACCCGGCGAAGGATTTCGACCACGCCACGGGCTATTTCTCGTATTTTGCCAAGGCGGGCTATGGCGACGGCCCGGCCGCCGCGAACTTCAACGATTCCGCGTGGCGCCGACTCGACCTGCCGCACGACTGGGCCGTCGAGGCGCCATTTGCCGCAAACGCGAGTCCGAGTCACGGCTACAAGGCGGTCGGTCGCAAATTCCCCGAACGCAGCGTCGGCTGGTATCGGAAGACGTTCTCTGTCCCGGCGTCCGACCTCGGCCGGCGGATCGGCGTGGAATTTGACGGCGTCTTTCGCGACTCGGTGGTCTGGGTCAACGGCTTCTACCTCGGCCGCCAGCCGAGCGGCTACACTAGCTTCCATTACGACCTGACCGACTACCTCAATTACGGAGGAGACAACACGATCGCCGTGAGGGTCGACGCCACGATGGAGGAGGGATGGTTCTACGAGGGGGCGGGCATCTACCGGCACGTATGGATGACCAAGACCTCGCCGGTGCACGTGGCGCACTGGGGCACCTTCGTCACCGCCGCGGTGCAGGGCGACTCGGCGGTCATCGCGACCCGCACGACGGTTGTCAATGAGGGCGCGGGCAATGCAACCTTTGACCTGGAGCAGAGCGTCGTGAACGCCGGCGGTCAGGTGGTCGCGACGGGCGCCGTGCGCAACTCCGTTCTGTCTTCAGGCGCGGAGCGGGACCTTTCCTGCGTGATGAGCGTTCCGCACCCGCAGCTATGGTCACTCGAATCCCCTGTTCTGCACCGGCTCGTCACGACGGTGCGTGCCGGCGGCGCCGTCGTTGACCGGTACGAGACGACATTTGGCATCCGCACGGTGAGCTTCGACCCTGACCACGGGTTCTTTCTAAACGGCAGGCGCGTCGAGCTGAAGGGTGCGAACCTCCACCAGGACTTCGCCGGAGTCGGCGTCGCGTTGCCGGATGCGCTCTACGATTTCCGCGTCGAGCGCCTGAGGGAATTGGGCTGCAACGCCCTGCGCTGCTCGCACAATCCGCCAGCGCCCGAGCTTCTCGACGCCTGCGACCGGCTCGGCCTCCTGGTGCTCGACGAGAACCGCCTGATGGGCCCGAGCCCCGAGCAGCTGGGCCAGCTTGAGGGGATGATCCGGCGCGACCGCAACCACCCAAGCGTCATCCTCTGGTCGCTCGGCAACGAGGAATGGGCCATTGAGGGCAACATCAAGGGAGCCCGCATCGCGGGGTCGATGCAGGCGTTCGCGCAGCGGCTCGACCCGACCCGAAGGATCACCGTGGCGAACAGCGGCGGCTGGGGCGGAATCTCCAGCGTGATCGACGTCGTCGGCTACAACTACATCAGGCAGAGCGACACCGACAAGCAGCACGCCGATTACCCGCGCCAGCCGGGAGTCGGCACTGAGGAATCGACCACCCGGCAGACGCGCGGCGTCTATTTTGACGACCGGCAGAGCGGGCACCTCGCGCCGCTCATGGACGCTTCCTCTGGTGGCAACATGGAGCAGGGCTGGCAGCATTACTCCGCGCGCCCATTTCTTGCAGGCCTGTTCTACTGGACCGGCTTCGACTACCGGGGCGAGCCCAATCCATTCGACTGGCCGCAGGTGAGCTCGCAGTCCGGCATCCTGGACCTCTGCGGATTTCCCAAGGACGGAGCCTATTACCTCAAGGCCTGGTGGACTCCCGGGCCGGTCGTGCATATCTTTCCGCACTGGAACTGGCCCGGCAGGGAAGGGCAGAAGATAGAAGCATGGTGCTACAGCAACTGCGATGAGGTCGAGCTCACGCTGAACGGCCGGTCGCTCGGCGCAAAGGCCATGCCCCGGAACTCGCACCTTGAGTGGCCGGTGGTCTACGCGCCCGGAGTCCTCGAGGCCCGCGGGTCGACCGGCGGCCGCGTGACCGCGATCGACCGCGTGGAGACGACGGGAGAGCCCGCAAGAATTTCGCTCGCGCCGGATCGCACGGCAATCAGGGCCGACAGCGAGGACGTGGCCGTCTTCACTGTCTCGGCGCTCGACGCGCGGGGACGCGTCGTGCCGACTGCGGACAACCTTGTAAAGCTTGCGGTCACCGGCGGCCGGATCATCGGGGTTGGAAACGGCGATCCCAGCAGCCACGAATCCGACAGGTTCGTCGACGCCTACGGCCTCCTCACGGTCGAGGACTGGCGCGGGCGCATCGCGCCTCAGGGCACGACGAGTCCCTCCGCACCAGAGTCGTTGCCGCCATTTCCCAGGCTGGGGAACTGGAAGGCCCCCCTTCCGAAGCCCGGCGAGGTGTATGACCTTTCGGGCACGTTCTCCGTCGACGCTGTTCCCGCCGGGGTCGAGTGGCATCTGTTCCTGCCGGCCCTTGGGACGTGGACCACGCTCTGGCTCAACGGTCGCGAGTTGGCCCGGAATCTGGACACATCCACCGCCGGCCCGGCGTTGAGCCTCGATCCGGCCCAGCTGGTCATCGGCTCGAATCGTGTTCAGCTGATCGTCACCCCGTATGGCGATGGCCGGAACCACATGCCGGAGCTCACCCGACTTGGCGCGGTCCGCGTCGTTACTCCCGCGCCCGAATGGCAGCGCCACCTGTTCAACGGCCTGGCCCAGGTGCTTGTGCAGGGCACAAGGGAGCCCGGGACGATTCGGCTGACAGCGCAGGCACAGAATCTAATCCCGGCCGAGGCTCAGGTGACGACCCAGTCCGTCCCGCTCCGACCCGCCGTGCCGTGACAAAGAAGGGCGCAGGGCAGGCACATGCTTCGGAGCTACGGGTGCCCCTGGGCCATGATCGTCCTGAGGACCCTTAGGGGCTTGTCGCAGCCCTGGTACGTGGACCCGTCGTAGGACGAGATCACGACCTTGCCGGTGGCGGTGTCGATGATGATCAGGTTCGGGATCCCGTTTCCGGTCGCGGCGCCCCACGCGCCCGCCTCGCCGCGCCTTACGGCCGGGAACTCCATCTTGTGCTGGCGCATGTAGGCGACCATGTCCGCGTCGGAACGGTCATAGTTCACCATGACGAGCTGGAACCGCTGCCTCGTCTTGTCGGCGTCGTGGTAGAACTCGGCAAGGCGCGGGGAGAATTGCTGGCAGGGCGGGCACCATCCGGCGCCGTGGTAAGCCGCAAGGTAGGGCGCGAGGCGCGGCTGGAACTCCTCGCTGACCACCGACCCGTCCTCGCGGAGCCGCTTGACCTGGAGCGTGCCGTCGGCGGTGTTAAACCTCGCCTTCGGCCTGAATTCCCTGAGGACGGCATAGGCGCCAAACACGATGCATATGACGAGGAAGAGTTTCTTCACGGGTTCGTGCCTGCCTTTGGCATCGCCTGGCGGTCGGGGCTGCGTTTCAACGCGTCTGAACTATCCGCCCCCATGCCGTTTTCAAGGCAGTCAATCAACCCCAGCAAGGCGCCCCAATGGTAGAAGCGGTCGCTGCTGGTGACGTCGTCGCCCGACCCGGTGATGGCGTTGTAGTTCTCGTGGACGTGGCCCTTCTCCGTCCACTCCGTGTTGAACAGGGCGAGCGACTTCCGGGCCAGTTCCTTTCGCGCGGCGGGCTGGTCGTAGTTCCGCAGTCCCAGGTACACCAGGTAGTTCATCGGGCCCCAGATACGCCCGCGCCAGTAGTCCTGGTCCTTGAACGCCGGGTCGGACCGGGGGGTGGAGGGGATCACCCAGTCGCCCCAGAATTCCCCTGGGTTGAGCAGGTGCTCCCTGACCATGCGGTCGGCCTGCTGCGGCGTCGCAGCCCCGCCCACCAGGGGATAGAAGTTTGTCGGAGACGTGCGCGGGCTGAAGCTCCCCGTGTCGAGGTTCTTGTTGAGGAACATCCCCGTCCTCTCATTCCAGAGAGTCTGGAGACTGGCGCGGTAGCGTTCGCCGCGGGCCCGCAGCTCCCGCTCTTCGTCATGCCTCCCGAGTATGCCGGCCATCTCGGCCAGCGCCCGACAGTCCGCGACGTACAGGCCCATGATTCCGACGTCGGCCAGGTGCATCCTGTGCGTCGCGGCGTCGAACGGGGCATCGTCGTACATGGGGCTGTTGTCGAGGCCTTCGTACTTTGCACCCTGCAGGGTGCCGACCGCCGTGTCATCCAGGTTGACCGGCCGGTTGCCCGCATCGGTGCCGAGGACAAGATAGCCGCCGAGCTGCCGGTGCCCGTCCCACCAGCGGTTCCAGCGCAGGAGCGGGCCGAAGGCGTCGCGCAGGAACCATGCGTCGTGGAACTTCTGGTAGATATTCAAGACCGTGATCGCGCCCACGGGGGACTCGGAGCGATCGGAGCTCTTCCAGCCGCCCTGGCGGGCGTAGTTCGGGACGATGCCCTCGGGGGTGGACTCCCTCAGGATCTCGAGCGCGTTGGCGTAGGCCAGGTTGCGGTTTCCTACCGATGCCAGGGAGGCCGCGAAGAAGGTGTCCCATTCGAAGAGCACATAGCCGCCCCATCCCGTCGACCACAGGCGGCTGACCGGCGAGATGACGCGCGACTGCGACGGGTCGTAGAGCGTGTCCCATCCCATGACGCTCTCTATCGCCTGCGGGACGCCTCCGACCGGCGGCCGCTGGCGCCCTAGGATTGCGCGGATCTGCTCAACCGAGCGGGGGCGGCCCGTGCTGACCCCGATCGGATCCCGGAACTGCGCCGCGAAGAAGGGCGTGGAGACCGGCAGGGCGGCCGGCTCCTGCTCCTTGCCGGTCCAGAAGACGGGAATCCTGCGCGACCCGTTGGTGAAGTCGATGTGGTCCCCCGTTCTTGAAGCGCCGCCCGGGCGGCCCCAAAGGATGCCGGCCGATATGACAAGGGTGGGGGGAAGGGAGGTCCCCTGTCCGGACGGGGTCGCAAGCATGACGAGATCCTCGCCGTCATGCGCGCTCTGCAGCACGAGGTCGTGGCCGCGCCACGAGAGTCTCATCTCCGTGTAGCTACCGTCCCAGGTGTGGGGCCCCGGGAAGACATCCGCCTCATCCTTTCCCCGGAGCCCTATCTGGACGTCGGGGAGGAATGCGTCGGAGTACAGGGTGGAGTTGTGCTTGAGCCCCACGCGGAGGGTGAACCCCTCGGGAAGCAGGGCCTGCGCCGCCACGCTGTAGACGTCCCATGTGTTCCATCCCTTAGCGAGGCCCCTCTGAACCGAGTCGTATTCCGGCGAGCGCGGCGGCTGGGCGGCCATCCCCAGGGGGAGCAGGAAGGCGGCCATCCATCGGAGGCATGCCGCGGAGCGCGCCCCGCAGGCGGGCGCCGCGCCGGGAAGCCGCCTCGGCCTTTCCGGGAAACCGGGGGGGCCCGGGAGGTGTCTTTCCGATTTGCTTGGGGTTTTCATTCGATTGTCTCGTTCATTGGCCCCGAGGCGGCCTGTGGGATCCGAGAGAACCCCCCATTATTTTCCAAAGCCATCCTTATTTTGTGAGGGATTCTTCCACCGCGCGTGTATAATCCTCAACAAGGCATATGAATACGTCCCAAAACTCGCTTTCGGAGGCACTGCAGGGCTGGCGCGTGAAACCCCCGGCCGATCCGGGCTTCCGGCAGGGCGTTTGGAGACGCATCGGGGAGAAGGCCGAACCCGCCTGGCCTGGCTATATTCGTGCGCATGCACCCTCGTTGGCGGCGGCCGCATTCCTAGCGGCGGGTGCCGCCGCCTACACCGGCAGCGTCATGGCGCACTCCCAGGTGCGGGCCGACCGCGAGGCCATTGTCGTGGCCTACCTGATGGACCTTGATCCACGCGCGCAGGCCGCGCTCAAGCCGTGAGGTTGATCCCGGGCATCGCGGCAATCATAGCCCTGTTGGCCGCCGGCGCAGGGTTTGCCGGCTACAGCCTGAGCCGGGATCCCGCGCTGCACGCCGCCGCGGCGAAGGGCGACACGATGGAATGGCTGCGCGCGGACTTTCATCTCACCGGCGCCCAGCTCGCCGAAGTCCGCCGCCTTCACGATTCCTACGCCGGCTCATGCCAGGAGCATTGCCGCATGATCCAGGAGATGACGCATGCGCGCGATGAGCTCAGGGAGGCCCACGGCGACAAGGCGGCCCTGGACGCCGCGAATGCCCGCCTCGAGAAGATGCGCGCCGCCTGCGAGGGCGCCATCGCTGAACACGTGCGGAGGGTTGCGGCGCTTATGTCCCCCGAGGACGGCCGGCGCTACCTTGCGCTGGTCGTCCCGAGGATCGCCAATTTCGACCACGCGGGCGCGCCCGACCTGCGCCTCAACCGCCCGAACTGACCCCATGGAATCCGAGGCCGGCTCCGGCCCGAGTGACGAGGATCTTATGAGGCGCCTGCAGGGGGGCGAGGACGGCGCGCTCGCCCAGCTGATGCAGAACTGGGAGGAGCCGGTGAAGAGATTCATATTTCGCATCGTCGGCAATGCGGCCGAGGCCGAGGATCTGGCCCAGGATGTGTTCGTGAGGGTCTATTCCAAGCGCGCGACCTACCGGACGGGCGCAAGATTCTCCACCTGGTGTTTCGCCATCGCCGCAAACCAGGCCAAGAACCGGCTGCGATGGTGGCGGCACAGGCCGGCGGTGTCGCTTGACGCATGGACCGAGGCGGGCGGCGAGGCCGCTGACGAGACGCGTGACGGCGAGGCCGCGTCACGAAGGGCGGTCCGTCGCGAGCGGATCGCCGCGGTGCAGGCCGCGGTATCGGAGCTTCCGCTCGACCTGCGCACGGCCCTGGTCCTGTTCGAATACGAGGGCCAGCCGGTGGCGGAGATCGCATCCGCGCTGGGCTGCACTGCCAAGGCGGTCGAGACCCGGCTCTATCGCGCCCGGCGTCTGTTGAAGCGGGCGCTCAAGCTGCACGACGGCTAGGCAGGCTCGGGGGAACCGCCCCGGGCCGGGCCGATGCCGGCACGGCAATATCTGCGGCATTTTGGACAAGAACTGCGGGCGTAAGGAGCGGAGGCGCGTGTATCACCCCCTGAACGGACCACCTCTAGATTAACAACCCTCAAGATCACATCTCCAATGAATACACAAAAGTCTGGCACCAATGTCCTAAGCCTGGGTTCCATCCTGGCTGCGGCCCTCGCCTTCGCCTTGCCGACACTTCGTGCCGGCGCGCCTCTTCCTTCGGGCGCCTACCACCGTGTCGGAGCCGTTGTAAGCGCCAATGACGTCAGCACCGTGAAGTCTGACGCCGTTGCCATGGCGTGCGGCGCCTGCAAAACCACGGCTATCACCGAACGCAGACTCCTGCCCGGTGCGAAGGCCGGGACGGCGTTGTTCGCCGTAGGCTCCAGGCACGAGTGCGCCATGTGCGGCGGCGAGATCACCACCATGAACGGCACGACAACGAATTCAATGGCGCACAACTGCGTCGTTTGCGGCCAAGTCACGGTGTCCTGCTGCGTGGCCCCGGCCGCTGCCAAGAACGGCTGATCCGCCAGGGATCTCCCACTCCTGCCGCCCGGCGCCGACTACTTCGGAATGGCGTCCATCACGGCCGACGGCGTCAGGAGCTCGGGCAGGATCACCGGCTCGGCGCGGCCGGGAAGCCAGATGAGGTTGAAGGGCACGGCGGCCCGGTGGTACCTGGCGAGCTCCGCGGTGATCTGGGGATCCTTGTTGGTCCAGTCGCCCCTGAGGGTCGCGATGTGCCTCTCGCGGAAGGCGCGCAGGACATCATCCGAATGGAACACGAGGCGCTTGTTGGCCTGGCATGTGGCGCACCACCTGGCCGTGAAGTCGACATATACGATCCGATTCTCCGACCGGAGCTTTTCGACGGCCTCGGGGCTCCACTTGTCCCAGACGATGTCATTTGGCGCCGCGGGCACCGGCCAGCCCGCCCACGCGCCGGCGGCGAGCAGGACCACGCACGCCGCCATTCCGAACCGGACCCGCCCGGGCGAGGCTCCCGGGGCGTTCCACCGGCCGTAGAACCAGACGCCCATCGCTACCAGCACGAGACCCAGCAGCGCCGAGAGGAGACCGGTCTCCTGGACCTGCCCGGCGAGAACCCACACGAGGTAGGCAACCGTGGCGTAGAGAGGGAAGGCCATGGCCTGCTTGAAGGTCTCCATCCACGCCCCGGGCCTTGGAAGCACCTTCACGGCCGCCGGGAACGCCGAGAGCAGCAGGTAGGGCGAGGAAAGCCCGATCGCAATCACGGTGAAGATCGTGAACGACTCGGCCGTGGAGAGGGCGAGCGCCGCGCCAAGCGCCGGGGCCAGGAAGGGCGCCGCACACGGCGTAGCAGCCACGGTCGCGAGGGCGCCGGTGAGGAAGGACCCGGCGAGCCCGGACTTCGACTGAAGCTGGGAGCCGATCCCGGTGGCCGTCAGCCCGAATTCAAAGACGCCGCTCATGTTGAGCGCGAACGCGAGCATGGCCGCCGCGAGGCCGAACACGAACGCGGGGGACTGCAGCTGGAACCCCCAGCCGAGCTGGCTCCCGCCCGCCCGCAGCACGGCGAGGATTCCCGCGAGGACCCAGAACGAAAGGACAACGCCCGCCGCAAAGACGAGGCCGTGGAGCGTCACCTTGCGCCGGTCGGCTCCGGCCTGGTTCACAAACCCGAGGATCTTGATCCCGAGCACGGGAAAGACGCACGGCATCAGGTTGAGGATTAGGCCGCCTACGAACGCCAGAGCGAGCGTGCCGATGAACCCCCCCGCGCCGGGCGGGGCGGGGCTGGCCGCACCGGCCCCAGTGCCGGCCCCGAACTTCGCGTCGATGGCGAGCCCGGGAAGCGATCCGTCGGGCCGCCAGCCCTGCTTCGAGGTGAGGACGCCGACGAGCCGCCGCGAATCCTTCGGGCCGTCGGCTGAGATGGGAAGCGTCAGCGTGAAGCCGCCCTTTCCGTCGGAGGCGACAGTTTGCGGGAGGTCGGAGGCGATGGTTCCGTCCTGCGAGAAGAAATGGAGGCCATCGGGCGCCCGGGCGGTATTGGCGGCCGCGCCGGCTGCGCGGACCGTGAGCGTGGCTGTCTTCGCGTCGCGCGAGGCCGCGGCCACCCATGACGGGTCCGACACGGGGAGCTGCGAAATCACCGCGCGGATCCTGGCCCCCCAGACGGCGTCGGGCTGCGGGTTCTCCGCCGAGACTGGGAGATCGAGCGCGAGCTTCCCGCTTCCCGGGACGCATTCATCCTGGCACATGAGCCATTCGGCGGCGACCCGGAGCTCCGCCTTCGCGCCGGGCTGCAGGTCGGCCGGCGGCGTCAGGGTCACCGGCAGCAGGAGGTCGCCGTCGTACCCGTTTCCGATGACCGTGCCTCGGCTGTCCAGGAGCAGCGTCGGGGCCGGCCACTGGATCTCGCCGGCCTTCCAGCCGGCGGGAAGCGCCCACTTGAGGGTCGTGGGCAGCCCCGTTCCTGGATTGACCCAGTACGTGTGCCAGTGCGCCTTGTGGACGAGGCGCAGGGCCACCGTGAACGGCGCGCCGGGGCGAACCGACGCGTCAGCCGAGACGAGGGACGCGCTGACCTGGGCGCCCGCCGGGGCGGGAAAGAGGGTGGCCAGCGTGGCTGCGGCTAGGGATGCGAGAAGGCGCTTCATGACGGGGTTTAGCGTCGGGAAAGGGCAGTGTGGCGGCATCGTTCGCCGCCGCAAGCGCTCACCCGCTTTTGGCGCCGGCGGCGATCCAGCGCTCAAGCATCTGGATCTCCTCCGTCGTGAAGGGCTTTTCGCCGTCGCTCGGCATGGAGTCGTCGTCGCTGGGCGGGAGCCGGAGCCGCCGGAGCATGTCGCTCGACTTCGGGCTGCCCGGGACGACGACCTTTCCGTCCTCGCCCCCGCGCATCAGCTGCTCGTACGAATCCAGCCTCAGGCCGCCCTTGTGCTTCTCCGGTTTGTGGCAGGAGACGCAGCTTCGTGCAAAGAGGGGGGCGATGTGAACCGGATAGAAGGCCTGGTTGGACGGATCCGCGCTCCCCGGCCCGGCGTGGACCACCCTGGGAATTGAAGGGGCGGTTTCCTCCGCCTTTGCGGCCCCGGCGGGTAGGCCGAGCCAGACCCGCAGGCGCTGGGGCATCTTGGCCGTCAGGTACCCGTCGCCATGGATTATCGCGCCCCCGCCATCGGCCGTCCATACCATGAGGCCGAGCGTGGCCGCGAGCAGGAGAGGGTAGGCCACGCGCGGCCCCGCGGCGCCATCCCCGGAGCGGGCGCGGAGCGCGGCCGCGCAGACGGCCGCGAGCATCACGCCTCCCCAGAGATGCCGCGTGACATCACGGCCCCTGTAGCCGCCGCTCCACGCGAGGAGCCAGCCGTCGAAGGCGGCCGCGAACGTGGCGGCCGCCGCGATGGCCAGAATCCAGCCCGCGGCGGACCGCAGGTGGGCCCATTCCCGCCGCAGGCCGGCCAGCTCCATGGCCGGCACCAGGACGAGGAGCGCGACCGGCCCGTGGACAAGGAGGGGATGAAGCCTCCCCACGAACTGGCCCAGGTCGCCATGGTCCCGCCCGTCCGGCGGAAACCGCTTCACGAGGTAGAGAAGCCCGGCCCAGAGCGCCATCGCGAGGAGCGTCGCCGCGGTCCGCAGGCGGCTCGGGCGCGTTTCATGGGCGTTTGGGACCATTGGGGGTTTGTTCGGAATCGCCTTTGGAGCCGGGCCACCATGGGACACAGCCGTCCTGGGAGGCAAACCAACAAGTTGTCCCCGGCGCTTGCGGCGGAATGGGTTATCCGCCAACTTTGCGCGCTTTCCCCAAGCCGTCCCCACCCATGACCCAAGCGGCGCCCAATGCCTTTGCGCGATTTGCCCGCGTTGCCGCCTGGTCCTGCGTCGCTGCGGCGGGCGCCGGGAGCATGGCCGTCCTTGCCTGGTTCCGCGGCGAGCAACCGAGCGCCCTCTGGATGGTCGTCGCCGCGACGTGTGTGTTCGCGATCGCCTACCGGTTCCACTCGGCGTGGCTGATGGCGCGGGTGCTGACGATCGACGACATGCGGGCCACGCCCTCGGAGATCCATTCCGACGGGAGGGACTTCGTGCGAACGAACCGCTGGGTCGTCTTCGGCCACCATTTTGCGGCCATAGCCGGGCCGGGTCCCCTGGTGGGGCCCGTGCTCGCGGCCCAGTTCGGATACCTGCCCGGCCTTCTGTGGATCCTGATCGGCGCCGTCTTCGGCGGGGCCGTCCACGACAGCATCATCCTCTTCTGCTCCGTCCGGCGGCGCGGCAAGTCGCTCGGCCAGATGGTCCGGGACGAGGTGGGGCCGTTCGCCGGGCTCGTCGCGCTCGTGAGCATCACAGCGATATCCGTCATCCTGCTCGCCGTCCTCGCGCTTGTCGTCGTCAACGCGCTCGCCGAGTCGCCCTGGGGGGTCTTCACGATTGCGGCGACAATGCCGATCGCGCTCGCCATGGGCGTCGCGATGCGGGCCGGGGGATACGAGCGCGGGCGGCTTGCCTGGGTCACCGCGGCGGGAATCGCGGCGCTGTTGGCGGCCGTATGGGGGGGCCAGTTCATCGCGGGCAGCCCCATCGAGGGGATCCTCACGCTCAGGGGCACCTCCCTTGCCTGGTGGATCATGGGCTACGGGCTCGTGGCGTCGATCGTCCCGATCTGGCTCCTGCTCGCGCCGCGCGACTACCTGAGCACCTTCATGAAGATCGGGACGATTGCGGCCCTGGGGGTCGCGATCGTGATCCTGGGGCCGCACCTGAGGATGCCCGCGGTCACGAAGTTCATCGACGGCTCCGGCCCCGTCTTCGCCGGGCCGGTGTTCCCCTTCTGCTTCATCACGATCGCGTGCGCGGCCGTCTCGGGGTTCCATGCCATCGTATCGTCGGGGACGACCCCCAAGCTCCTCGCGCGGGAGCGCGACATCCGGGCGATCGCCTACGGAGCGATGCTGACGGAGATGTGCGTCGGGGTCATGGCGATCATCGCGGCGTGCGCGATGGCGCCGGGCGAGTACTTTGCGATCAACGTGAAGGGAGACGTCGTCGCCGTGACGCGGCAGATCTCGGCGCTCGGGTTTGCCGTGACGCCCGCCGACATGGCGGCGCTGGCGTCAAGCATCGGGGAAAAGACGATGGTCGGGCGCGCCGGCGGGGCGCCCACGTTCGCGCTAGGCATGGCCCAGATGCTCGCGGGCGTCCTCCACAGCGGGACCGCGCTCGCGGTCTGGTACCACTTCGCGATCATGTTCGAGGCGCTGTTCATCCTGACGACGATCGACGCGGGAACCCGGATCGGGCGCTTCCTCGTCCAGGACCTGCTCGGGTTTGTCTGGAGGCCGCTTGGCGACACCCGCTCGTTCGCCGGCAACGTCGGGGCGACGGCCCTCTTTGTCGGCGCCTGGGGATGGTTCCTTTACCAGGGGGTCGTCGACCCCCTGGGCGGCATCAATTCGCTGTGGCCGATATTCGGGGTGGCGAACCAGCTCCTGGCCGTGATCGCGCTCGCGCTGGGGACGACCGTGCTGATCAAGATGGGGAAGGCGCGCCACCTTTGGGTGACGCTCGCGCCGCTCGCGTGGCTGCTCGCCGTGACCATGACCGCCGGCTGGATGAAGATCTTCAGCCCGGACCCGCGGCTCGGGTTCCTGAGCGCGGCGAACGCCGCGCTGTCCCCCCGGCAGGCCCTCAACGCTCACGTGGACGCCGCCGTAACGGGGGCGTTCCTCATCCTGGTCGCCGTGATCGTGGTCGCGAACGCCCGGGTATGGTGGCTTCTCCTCGCGGGCAGGCGCGCGCCCGACCTTCGCGAGGAGCCGTTCGTCGCTACGAGGACCCTCGATCAGACCTCGTAGGCCGGGAGGACCTTGTCCACCCGCACCTTGTCCAGCCTCGCGTAGACCGGAACGCCGGTGTCGTGCGGCAGGGTCACCTCGCCCTGGATCAGGGGCTGCGCATAGCGCAGAAACTGGAAGTTCATGCTGACAAGGTCCTCGTTGATCCACTCGCGCGGGAGCTTCTTTATCCCGTTCGCGATCTCGCTCAGGGGCGCGAGCCCGGTCTCGACCGTGTAGTGCTCGGTCTCGCCGCGCACCAGGGTGACCATCTTGTCGGTCTCCCCGGCGATCGCCGCGCGCACCGCCGCCTGCCCCGCCAGGAACGCCTCGTCGACGTCCGTCTTCGAGGCTGCGTGCGCTGCCGCGCGCTGGATGAGGCCCGGGCGGGCCACGCGCACCTTCGCGGTCGGGATCCCCGTCTCGATGATCTCGCCGAGCGCCTCGCCGGCGCCGCCGAGCCTCGCGTGCCCGAAGGCGTCGGTCGCGGAGTCGGCCGCAAGGTAGTTGCCGTCCGCGTCGACCAGCCCCTCGGCCACGACGATCATGCAGAAGCGCTCGCGCTTGAGGACGCGCCTGACGTCCTCCAGGACCTTCTCCTGGTTGAAGGGGACCTCGGGCAGAAGGATGATGTGCGGGGGGTCATGGGGATGGTCGCGCCGCTTCGCCAGCGCGGTGCCGGCGGCGATCCAGCCGGCGCTCCGTCCCATCACCTCCACGATCGAGACAAGGTCCCCCTGTCCCATCGCCTCGTTGTCGCAGGCGATCTCGCGGATGGTCGTCGAGAGGTACTTGACCACGCTGCCGTAGCCCGGGCAGTGGTCCGTCCCGGTCAGGTCGTTGTCGATCGTCTTCGGCACGCCGATGACCCGCAGCTCGTAGCCCTGCTGCTGGGCCAGCTTGGAGATCTTGTCCGCCGTGTCCTGGGAGTCGTTTCCGCCGATGTAGAGGAAATAGCGGATGTTGTGGGCCTTGAAGACCTCGAGCACGCGCTCGAAGTCCTGCTGCTTCTTCAGCTTGTAGCGGCAGGTGCCGAGGGCGGCGCCGGGCGTGTGCCGGAGCGCGCGGACCTGCTGCTGGGACTCGGAGGCCAGATCCACGATCTCCTCCTGCAGGATGCCGAGGACGCCGTTCAGGCCGCCGTAGATCTCCTCGATGGATTCATGGTTGAGCGCCTCTGACACGATGCCTGCCAGGCTTGCGTTGACGACGGAGGTAGGTCCGCCGGATTGGCCCACGAGAATGTTGCCTATGAGATCAGCCATGTGAAAGGGAGTGAGGTGTAATCAGGACAGTGAGGGTCCAAGAAAGCCCATCCCCAAGGGGGGTGCAATTTAAAACTTCGGCGTGGCCAAGAACAGAGCTACAGGAGCCTCGCGGGGCGGTATTCGGCGGCACCCTTAACCCGCTTCGCAAGAGGCTTTACCTCCGCGACGAAGGCGTCGACCTGGTCTGGGGCAGCCCCAACGTAGCGCGCGCTTTCGGCCAGGATTCCCAGCAGGGCCTTCTTCCCGAGGCCTATCCTGCGGTCCCCGGCCAGCCTGTCGAGGAGGTCGGGCCCGGCCGCGCCGGAGCGCATGGCCTTCACGGCCGCGAGCGAATGCTCCTTGATCGCCTCGTGCGCGGTCTCTCGGCCCGCCCCGCGCTTCACCGCCTCCATGAGGATCGTGGTGGTCGCAAGGAAGGGAAGGTTGCGCTCGTTCTCCTGCGCGATGGCGGAGGGGAACGCCTCCATCTGCTCGAGCACGGTCAGGAGCGTCTCCAGGCTGCCGTCGATCGCGAAGAACGCGTCCGGAAGCGCCACCCTGCGGACGACAGAGCACGAGATGTCCCCCTCGTTCCATTGGTCCCCGGCGAGCGAGCCCGTCATGGTCACGTAGCCCCCGAGCACCGTGGAGAACCCGCATATCCGCTCGCAGTTGCGGGCGTTCGCCTTGTGCGGCATCGAGGACGAGCCGACCTGGCCCTCCTGGAACCCCTCGGTCAGCAGCCCCGCCCCGGCCATGAGCCTCATCGTCGTGGCAAAGCTCGCCGCCGCGGCCCCGACCTGGTGCAGCGCCGAGACGACCTCGAAGTCGAGCCCGCGAGGATACACCTGGCCGACGCTTCCGAGCGAGGCCGGGATGCCGAGGTGCTTCAAGACGCGGCTCTCGAGGCTCGAGACCTTGTCCGCCTTGCCGCCGAGGAGCGTCAGCTGGTCGAGCTGGGTCCCGACCGCGCCCTTGAGCCCGCGCACCGGGTAGCGGTTGATGAGGCCCTCGAGCCGGTCCAGAGCGATCAGCATCTCCTGCCCGAACATCGCCATGCGCTTGCCGAGGGTCGTCGGCTGCGCGGGGACGTTGTGGGTGCGCCCGGTGATCATCAGGTCGCGGTGCTCGTCCGCGCGGCGCGCGAACGCGAGGAGCGCCGCCGCCGCCTTCTTCCGGACGATCTTCAGTGACTGGAATATCTGCAGCTGCTCTACGTTCTCGGTCAGGTCGCGGCTCGTGAGGCCGAGGTGGATGAACTGGCGCTTCGCGAGGTCGGAGAACTCCTCGATGCGCGCCTTCACGTCGTGAAGCGTGACGCGTTCGCGCTTTGCAATCGACCCGAGGTCGATCCGGTCCTTCACCCGCTCGTAGTCCCGGATCGCGTCGGCCGGGATAGGGACCCCGAGGTCCCGCTGGGCCTTCATGACCGCTATCCAGAAGTCGCGCTCGAGGAGGACCTTCCCCCGCCTTGACCAGATGTTGCGCATCGCCGCCGACGCATAGCGCTCCGCAAGGACATTGGGGACAGGCTCGCTCGTTGGGGTGTCGGCCGACTCGTTCACGCGAAGCCGCCCAGTAAACGCCCCTTGGGCGTGAACGCCACCGGAAAAGCGATGCCAGCCGCGGGGACTGCGCCCCGGCGGCTAGGCGGCGAGGCAGCGCACGGCCATGTCGCGCAGCACCTCCTCCTGCGCATCCGGCCTGCGGATGATCTCCTCGAACGCGTTGGTGAACTCCCGCTGGTTGTCGATCAGGCGCCGCAGGGACGGAAGGGCCGCCGCGCCCGCGAGCTTTCCCACGTACCAGGGGTTCTGGGTGAAGACGTTGAACGAGCTCTTGACCCCGGCGGCTTCGCCAAACTTTGGGCCGTGCGCCTCCGCCGCCCGCTGCAGGCCGTCGACCCCCCTCGGCCCGACCCTGGCGTCGCCGGCGTCCGCGAGAGCGCGCACCTGGATCAGGATCCTGTTGCGGTTCTGGAGCGCCGCCAGGACGGGCCGTGCGTCCCCGCCCGCGAAGAAGTGCCGCTTGAGGGCCGCCAGCGCCCACTGGAGGTCGCCGCTGAAGAACGCGTCGGCCGTCTCGAAGAAGTCGCCCTGCGCCGCGTTGGGCGTCAGCTCCTCCACGCTTGCCTCCTCGATGACGGCCCCGTCGGCGTGAGCCGCCAGCTTGTGGACCTCCTCGATGAGAAGCCTCGTGTTGGAGCCGATCTTGGCCAGCAGGAGCTCCATGGCGCCGGGACCGAATTGGATCCCCATGGAATTGGCCTCCGCCTGGACGACGGCGCCCAGCCCCTCGGCGTCCTCTCCGCCGTCCGCCAGCGCGAAGTCCGCGCTCCTCTCGCACCATTTCGCGAAGGAGCGCCTGCGGTCCACGGGCGCCGCCGTGATGAGGACCGCCGTCTCCTCGGGATTCACGGACTGGAGGAGTTCCTGGAGGTCCTCGACCCGCTTGAGCGTCGTCTCCGCCTTCCCCGTGACCGTGTCGGCCAGGAAGTTGACGTCCTTCAGCCAGACGACCCTGCGCCCCCCGAACATCGGGATGGTCTGCACCGCCTCGCGGAACCGGTTGACCGCGGATTCGACCTCGTCGACGTTCGCTGCAAAACCGTTTACGATCTCGCGCGAGAACTCGTCGGTGCTGTCGCCTGCTAGCTCGTCGAAGCGCTTCTTTCCCATCCGGCCCACCAGGAAATCATCCTGCCCGCAGATGAAGGAGAAGTTCCTGGTCGCGGCGGGGGGCATGGCGGGTGCGATTCGACCGGAAGGGGCTGGTTGGCTCAAATTAAAACCACTCCCGCAGGCCCGTCACGAAACGGATCCGGTCTGTTTGGCTCGCGCACGCTCAGGGCGGATGCATAGCCTCGGCGGGACATGGATCGACTGACGATCTTCGGCCTGTTCGCGGTGACCGCGATGCTTGTCTTCTACGCCCTGGAGGCCCGGGGCAGAGGGTACGTTCTGGCCTTTGCCTTGGCGTGCGTCCTCGCGTCGGTCTACGGGTTTCTGCAGGGCGCGTGGCCATTTGGCGTTGTGGAGGCGATCTGGGCGGTCGTGGCCGCGCGACGCTGGCGGTTGGCGAGACCAACCGGGCACCGAGAATCTGGCGCGAATCCGTAGCGATGGACAGTAAGGGCCGGCGAACCGGCCGGACGGGTCATGTTTGACAAAGCGGCAAAAAGATCGGCAATTATTGTCAATTATTTGGACAATGTGGAACATAACTTATTGCTTTACAATGAATCAAAAACATCAAAGATCGGCAAAAAGATCGGCAATATATGCCACTCACCGAAACATCGTTCGAGCCTGCGTTCCCCGAGCAGCACAGGTCTGACCTGGAGGACCTAGCCTGCGCCGTGATCCTGCGTGCGGGCCGGCTGCAGGCGAAGCTGCGCCCCCCGCTGAGGGAGGAATTGGCGGGGGTCACGCGGCTGATGCACTGCTACTACTCCAATCTCATCGAGGGACAGCAGACGCTTGTGCCGGACATCGAGGCTGCGCTTCGCAACGACTTCTCGGCGGAGCCCGAGAAGCGCGACCTGCAGGGACTCGCGCTCGCGCACCTGGCATGCCAGAGCTGGGCCGCCGGCTACGAGGGATCCCCCTTTGCCCAGGGATTCCTCTGCGAGCTCCACAACCGGTTCTACTCGGCGCTCCCTCCGTCCCTCTGCACCGCCACCACGAGGTCCGGGGCCAGGGTTCCCCTGACGCCCGGCGTGCTGCGCACAAGCGAAGTCCAGGTCGGCGCGCATCTCGCCCCGCCGCACGAACTCCTGCCGGGACTGATGAGCAATTTTCGCCGGCGTTATGAAACCCTCGACCTCTCGGTCGCGTCGAGGATCGTGGCCGTGGCGGCGAGCCACCACCGCCTCGCGTGGATCCATCCCTTTCGCGACGGCAACGGCCGGGTTGTCCGGCTGTTCTCGGACACGCTGCTGCGCCAGCTCGGCGTCGATGCGGGCGGACTCTGGTCCCTTTCTCGCGGCCTGGCCTTCTCCCGCAAGGAGTACTACGAGCGGCTGGCAAACGCAGACCGGGAGCGGGGCACCGCCTCGGCCGACGACGGACGCGGACACCTGAGCGAGCGCTCGCTCAGGGAATTCTGCGAATTCGGGCTCAAGGTGATGCTCGACCAGATCAGCTTCATGGACGCCCTCTTCGAGCTCGAAACCCTTGCCGACCGGATGGAGCAGTATGTCCGCCGCGAGGCCGGCCTCGGTGACAACGGCGCCCGGGTGTTCCTTCTCCTTCGCGAGGCGCTCTACAGGGGGGAGTTTCCCCGCGGCGATGCGGGCCGCATCGCCGGCGCCGGGGAGCGGACCGGCCGGACGGCGCTTGCGGCGGCCGTGGAGGCCGGACTTCTCAAGTCCCTGACACCGAAGGCGCCCGTAAGGCTCGCCCTTCCGGCAAAGGTGCTTGGAGCGTACTTCCCGAGGCTTTTTCCCCCCGCGAACTTTCACAACTGACGTGGGAAGACGACGGTTTCAGCCAAACAATGGGTCCGGGGGCAAGGGCCCGGGCTTTCCGGCCCGCACGGCTTCGGCCTCGCCAGTCTTGCCTGAAATGGCCGCAGCCCGTAATTCCTGCCCGTGAGTCCAACGGCCCCGCCCCCATCCAGCACGGAGATTCCGTGGCGGCGGGACCTGGTCGTGCTGGCCCTCATGTTCGGGGCGCTCTTCGCCTGGAGGCTGGGCAGCGCGCCCCTTGTCAACCCGGACGAGGGGCGGTACGCCGAGGTCCCGCGCGAGATGCTGGCCAGCGGGGACTGGGTCACGCCGCGCCTCAACGGCATCCCGTACTTCGAGAAGCCGCCCCTCATCTACTGGGCTGTGGCCGGGTGTGAAAAGCTCCTGGGCCCCAGCGAATGGTCGGTGCGGCTTGCGCCCGCCCTCTTCGCGGTGGGCGGGATCCTCATGGCCTACGCTGCGGCCCGGAAGCTCTACGGGCGGGAGGCCGGGTTCTGGGCGTCGATAGTCCTGGGCACCTCGCTTCTCTACATGGCCATGGGCCACCTTGTGGGGCTGGACATGGCCGTCTCTGTCCTGATGAGCGCCACGCTCTTCTGCTTCATCCTCGGGGTGCGGGAGGAGCCGGGCCGGGGCCGCAGGACGCTCTTCTACGGGCTCTACGCCAGCGCGGCGCTGGCCACGCTGACGAAGGGGCTCATCGGGTTCCTGATCACGGGCGCCGTGATGCTCCTCTGGCTTGTGCTGATCGACCAATGGAAGAGGCTGCGGCCGCTCTACCTTCCGAGCGGGACCGCGATATTCCTGGCGATCGCGGCGCCCTGGCACGTCCTCGTGTCGGGCAGGAATCCGGGATGGGCTCACTTCTACTTCGTCCACGAGCACTGGGAGCGCTTCTTCGAGAAGGGCCACGGCAGGTACCAGCCGTTCTGGTTCTTCATCCCGATCCTCGCCCTAGGGCTGTTCCCATGGACGGGCTTCCTCTGGAGCTCGTTCCGGGCCGCGCTCGCCGGCGGCTGGTCCCGCCGCAGGGAGAACGCCGAGGCCTGGTTCCTCGCGATCTGGGCCGCGTTCATCTTCCTCTTCTTCAGCAAGTCCCAGTCCAAGCTCATCCCCTACATCCTGCCCGTGTTCCCGCCGGTCGCGGTGGTCACGGGCCGCTGGCTCGCCGCGACCCTGCCGCTGCGGGACGCCTTTGCGAGGATGCGCCCCGGGCTCAGGTCCTTCGGTTTCCTCTGCGGCCTGCTGGCGGCGGGGATGTGCGTCGCCGTGCTGAAGCCCGGGCTCATCCGCGACGCGTCGCAGGCGGCCGAGCTGAGGCCCTACGCCTATGTCATGGCGGCGATCCTCTGCGTCGGCGGCATCCGCGCCATGGTCCCGCGGGGGGGCGAGGCGGCCGCGCGCGGCGCGGTCATCGCGATCTCGGCGACGTTCGTCTTCCTGATGGGCGTCCTCCTTCTTGCGATGCCGCTGATCGACGTGCGGAGCACGAAGGAGGTGGCTGTCGCGGCCCGCGGGATCGTCCGCCCGGGAAACGCCGTCTATTGCTACCACGGTTTCTTCCACGACTTCACGTACTACACGGCCAGCACCGTGGGGCTCGTGAACTACACCGACGAGCTGGAGCCGCAGTTCCTGGCGTCGGACAACAGGAGGAACATGTTCATAGACGACGCCGGGTTCCGCAGGGAGTGGGCAGGGCCCGGGAGGGTCTTCGCCGTGGCGCGGATCAGGGACGCGGCCGGGCTCTTCGACGACCCGGCGTTCCGCTACACCATAGTGGCGGCCGGCCCCCACCACTATCTTTTGAGCAACCAGCCTTGAGGATTCGGTGTCAGGCCACAAGGATCACTCCCCGTAATGCCATCGCCCGCCGCAGCAAAGCCCGAAAGGGCCTCCCAGCCGTTCCTGCCGTTCGCCCGGCCTACGATCGACGACGCCACGATCGCCGGCGTCGCCGAGGTGCTGCGCTCGGGGTGGATAACCTCCGGCCCCAGGGTGAAGGAGTTCGAGGCGAAGCTCTCGGAGTTCTTCGGCGGGCGGCCAGTGCGCGCTTTCAACTCGGGCACGTGCACGATGGAGATCGCGCTCCGGATTGCCGGCGTGAAGCAGGGCGACGAGGTGATCACGACCCCGCTCACCTGGGTCGCCACGAGCAACGTGGTCCTCGAGGTCGGGGCCAAGCCCGTCTTCGTCGACGTCGACCCCGTCACCCGCACGATCGACCTCGGCCTGGTCGAGAAGGCCGTCACGCCGCGGACCCGCGCGATCATCCCGGTTGACCTGGCGGGGCTTCCCGTCGACCGCGACCGCCTCCATGCGATAGCGAAGAGGCACGGGCTTCGCGTCTTAGAGGATGCGGCGCAGGCGATCGGGAGCACGTGGAAGGGGAGGCGGATCGGCTCGTTCGGCGACTTTGTCTCGTTCAGCTTCCACTCGAACAAGAACATCACGACCTCGGAGGGCGGATGCCTCGTCGTGAACGACGAGCGGGAGGCGAGGCTTGCGGAGCAGTACCGGCTGCAGGGCGTCGTCAGGACCGGCTACGACGGCATGGAGGTCGAGCTCGTGGGCGGAAAGTTCAACCTGACTGACGTGGCCGCGCGGATCGGGCTCGGCCAGCTTGCCCGTCTCGAGGAATTCACGGCCAGGCGGCGCGAGCTCGCCCGCGCCTACTTCGAGGAGTTCGACCGGCCGGCGGTCAGGGCGCTCGGGTTGGGCCTCCCCGTGGCGAACTTCACCGACACCAACTGGCACATGTTCCAGGTGCTCCTCCCGGAGGCGGGGATGACCGCGAAGCGCGCGAGGGTCATGGAGCTGATGCACGAGGCGGGGATAGGGACCGGCGTCCACTACCCGGCGATCCACCTCTTCGCGCTGTACCGGCGGATGGGCTGGAAGGACGGGGACTTCCCGAATGCGGAGCACGCCGGGCGCAACCTGCTCACGCTCCCGCTGTTCCCCTCGATGGAACGCTCCGACGTCGCGCGCGTCGTCAGCTCCCTCGCCTCAATCCTAGAAAAACTCCGCAAAACATGAGCGTGGCCCCCGACATCTCCGTCGTCATCCCGGTCTACAACGAGGAGCCCAACCTTCCGCTCCTCTTCTCCAGGCTCTACCCGGTGCTGGACGGGCTCGGCCGCACGTTCGAGGTGATCTTCACGAACGACGGGAGCGCCGACCGCTCGCTCGAGCTCCTGAAGGCGCAGTTCGCGGCGCGCCCGGGCGTCACCCGCGTCATCGACTTCAACGCCAACTACGGCCAGCACATGGCGATCATGGCGGCCTTCGAGCGCGTCCGCGGCCAGGTGATTGTGACCCTGGACGCCGACCTCCAGAACCCGCCGGAGGAGATACCCAAGCTCCTCGCGCTCATTGGCGCCGGCCACGACTACGTGGGGGGCTTCAGAATCAACCGGAAGGACAGCCTGTTCCGGACGATGGCCTCGCGGGTGATCAACGGCGTCCGCAGGAGCACGACCTCGATCGAGATGACGGACCAGGGGTGCATGCTGCGCGCCTACCGGCGCCCGATCATCGACGCGATCGTGCGCAGCGGCGCGAACAACACGTTCATCCCGGCCCTGGCCTACAGCTTCTCGGGCAACCCGACCGAGGTGGGCGTGAGGCACGAGGAGCGGCACGCGGGCGTGTCGAACTACTCCCTCTACAAGCTCATCCGCCTCAATTTCGACCTCATCACGGGATTTTCACTGGCGCCGCTCCAGGCCTTCACGATGTTCGCCATGGCCTCCTCCGCCGGCAGCCTCGCCCTCGTGATGGTGCTGTTCTACCGCCGCTTCGTACTCAACCTGGACCGCGAGACCTTCGGCGTGTTCACGCTGTTCGGCATCCTGTTCTTCCTGCTCAGCGTGGCGATGATAGGCATTGGACTCATCGGCGAATACGTCGGCCGGACCTACCAGGTCGTCCGCGTCCGCCAGCGCTACTTCGTGCGCGAGATGATCGAGTCCGCGGACTGAGGGGAGGCCTGCGCACCGCATGCCCGCCCCCCGGATCCTCTTCTTTGGCTACAGCGAGGTCGGCCACGCCTGCCTTTCCCTTCTCCTTGAGCGCGGGGACAATGTCGTGGCGCTCATCACCCACGAGGACAACCCCGGCGAGAAGATCTGGTTCAAGACCCCTGCGATCGCCGCCCGGGAGAGGGGCGTGCCGGTCCACGCGCCGCTGAAGGTGGGCACGCCCGAGTGGGTGGAGCGGATCGCGGGGATGCGCCCGGACCTGATCCTCTCCGTCTACTACAGGAACATGATCAGCACGAAGGTGCTCGGGCTCGCCCCGCTCGGCGCCTTCAACATGCACGGCTCGCTCCTCCCAAAGTACCGGGGCCGGGCGCCGATCAACTGGGCCGTGCTCCACGGCGAGCCGCGGATCGGGATGACGCTCCACAGGATGGTGAGGGAGCCCGACGCGGGGAACATCGTCGACCAGGAGGGCGTGGACATAGGGCCGAGGGACACCGCGGAGCAGGCCCTGAGGAAGGCGATACCCTGCGCCCGCCTCGTGCTGGCCCGGCAGATCGATGCGCTCCTCTCCGGGAACGCGCGCGAGACGCCCCAGGACCCGGCGCAGGCCACGTACTTCGGCGGGCGCAAGCCCGAGGACGGCCGGATCGACTGGGCGCAGCCGTCGCGGACGATCTTCAACCTCATCCGGGCGGTCACCGACCCGTACCCGGGCGCCTTCACCGACGTGGGCCCGGCCAGGCTGGTGGTGTGGTGGGCCGAGCACGAATCGCCTGCGGCCGCGGGCAGGTTGGGCAGGCCCGGGGAGGTCCTGTCGGTCTCGCCGCTGGTCATCGCCACGGGCGACGGGGCGCTCGAGCTCACGAGGACGGAGTGGCGCGGCGGGCCGGCGGCGGCCCTTCTGGAGGGGCGCCTGCTCTAGGGGGGCGCGGTCAGAGCTGGACGGGGAGCCCGATCTCGATGATCTGCGAGGGCGGGATGTTGTAGTAGTCCTTCGCGGGGCGGGCGTTCCGGATGAGGAAGCTGTAGAAGGTCTTCTCCCACTCCCACATCCCCGTGTTCCCGCCGGTTATGATCATCTCCCTGCTGAAGAAGTACGTCGCGGACTGCGGGTTGATCGGCAGGCCCCTGTCCTTGATGCGCGCGACCAGGTCGGCGACGTCCGGCGACTCCATGTAGCCGTAGTGGCCTGTCGAGCGCCAGATGCCCTCCCCGAGCTCGCGGAGCTGGAGCCGGTCCTCCTCGGGGACGGTCGGCCGGTCCTCGGTCACGATGCTCAGGAGAACGATCGTCGAATGCAGGCAGCGGTTGGCCTTCACATGGTGGAGAAGGGCGATGGGGGTGCCGGTGGGCGATCCCAGCATGAAGACGGCGGCTCCGGGCACGCGGGTGACGTACTTGCTGCGGGCGATCGCCGTCAGCTCGGTCTCGGTGACGTTGCCGCCGTAGACCATCTCGAAGACGACGTTTCGGCCCGTCTTCCAGGTGTGCATGACCGCGAGCACCCCCGCGGCGATAACAAGGGGGAACCAGCCCCCGTCGGCCAGCTTGCGCGCGTTGGCGCCGAAGAAGCCGAGGTCGATGACGAGGAAGGCCCCGCAGATGAGCCCCGCCCTCAGGATCCCCCACTTCCAGTTGCGGCGGGTCACCATGTAGAAGGCCCCGCTCGTGATGGCCATGGTCCCGGTCACGGCGATCCCGTAGGCCGAGGCAAGCCGCGCGGTCGAGCCGAAGAGGATGACCGTGAGGATGCACCCGATGGCGAGGAGGATGTTCACGAACGGCACGTAGATCTGGCCCTCGTGGCCCGCGCTCGTGTGGTTGACCTTCAGCCGGGGGAAGTAGCCGAGCTGGATCGCCTGGCGCGACAGGGAGTAGGCGCCCGTGATGAGCGCCTGGCTCGCGATGATCGCCGCGACGATGGACAGGCCCGTCAGGGCGGCCCTTGCGATCCCGTCCGGCGCCATCGCGAAGAACGGATTGCCGGTGACGCCGGGTTTGAGCGACAGGTACGCCACCTGCCCGAAGTAGTTCAGCACGAGGCCGGGGAAGGCGACCCCGTACCATGCGATCGAGATGGCCCGGCGGCCGAAGTGCCCCATGTCGGCGTAGAGGGCCTCGGCGCCCGTGATCGCGAGGACGACGGAACCCAGGAGCTCCGCAACCTCGACCGGGGGGTTCTTGAGGAGGGCCAGGCCGTAGGCGGGGTTGAGGGCGCGAAGCACGGTCGGGGCCTTGACCACGTACCAGGCCCCGAGCACCCCGAGCGTCGCGAACCAGACCAGCATGACGGGCCCGAAGACCGCGCCGATGCGCATCGTGCCCCTGCTCTGAAACCAGAAAAGGGCGGCCAGGATGGCGCACGCCATCCACGGGACGTAGGGAGCGAACCTGGGGCTTATCGCGTTGAAGCCCTCCGCGGCGCCGAGCACCGAGATGGCCGGCGTGATGATGCCGTCCCCGAAGAGGAGGGCCGCCCCGACCAGGATGATGACAACGGCCGGTCCAAGGCCGCGCCTGAGCGGCCGCGTGTGAGGCGCCGACTCGCGGTGGGCGTGGATGAGCGCGAGCAGCGCGAAGATGCCGCCCTCCCCGTGGTTGTCGGCCATCGTGATGAAGCTCAGGTACTTGACGCTGACCACGAGGACCAGGGACCAGAAGATGAGGGAGAGCACCCCGAGCATGCCGTCCATCCGCGGTCCCGCCGGCAGGTGCGCGATGCACTCGTGCATCGTGTAGAGCGGGCTCGTTCCTATGTCCCCGAAGACGACGCCCAGGGCTCCCATGCAAAGGGCCGCCTTTGCGAGGGAGCGCGGACTGGCACTTGCGGCTTGTTGCATCGGGGGCGGGTACCTTACGAGGCTTCCTATATCAGCTTACAACGAGAATCGGCAGCCGGAAGCGGGCCAACCCCCGGGGAGGGGTCATCGCGCGGCCGTCACAGGAGCATGAAGGCGAGCGCCATGATCAGCGTCGGGACGAGCGCCGCGACGAAGAGCTTTGCCGGTGAGACACCGTCCTCGAAAAAGCGCTGGAGGATGGACTGCCCGGCCGGGTTGGGCGCGTTCGCGATCACGGTCAGGCCGCCGCCGGTGACCGCCCCGGCGACGACCGCGTACTTGAACGGGTCGGTGAATCCCGGGACAAGCGTCGCCAGGTAGGTGATGGCTGCGTTGTCGTTGAACCCGGTGAGGATCGTCGCGCTCACAAAGAGGGGTATGCGCCCCAGGCTCTTGAGCACCGGCTCGAGCCACCAGCTCTGCAGCCCGCCGTGGATCACCAGGCCCGACAGGAAGAATCCGACGAGGAGCGGCGACCGCAGGTCGAGCTTCTTCTGGTAGTGGGCGGTCGCCTGCGCGAAGGCCAGGAAGAAGAGGAAGGCCCCGATGAAGAGGGCGGGATACCCGGCGACGCTGACGATGAAGGCCATGAACCCGATCTGCACGGCCATGATCCACCTGGGGATGTACGCGCCGCCGCCCTGCGTCATGGATCTGCCGAGCTTGAGGTAGGCCTTGTTAAGGGCGTCGAATTCCCTCCTGAAGATGAAGAAATAGAGGAGCGTCGAGGCCACGATCCCCAAGAACGCCTTCCACCCGAAGTTCAGCAGCATGTGCAACAGGCTCCAGTGCCAGGGCCCCGCGGCCATGACCATGGGCGGCGCGGCGAACTGCGTGAGGGTCCCGCCCACCGAGACATTGACGAACAGGAGGCCGATGGTCGCATAGCACAGGCGCGGCGACGGCTTGTAGTGGTAGAACTGCCTCGCGAGGAGGAGGGCGGATATCGTCATCGCGCCCGGCTCGGTGATGAAGGAGCCGAGCAGGGGTCCGATGATCAGGATCGAGAGCCACCACGCCCCCACGGTCCCGCCCCCCACGATCGCGACCAGGAACATGCTCCGCTCCGCGAGCCGCATCATGGGGCGGGTCGACGCCAGCGCCATGATGACGATCACGAACAGGGGCTCCGTGTAGTTCACATGGCTGCCCATGTATTCGACGGCGGTGCCCCAGCTCTTCCAGGCCGTGATCGCGACCGCGAGGACGACGGCCCAGATCCCGAAGACGGCCTCGACCTCGCTCAGGAAGTGGAGGATCTGCCCCTGGAAGCTCACCTCGGCCACCAGGTTTCCCTCGTCGTCCATCGCGGGGGGGCGGTCGCCCTGCGGCGCCGTCCGGTGCCGTTCCTCGGCCCTGTGGGCCAGCCTCCGGAACACCGGCGTCATGAACGTGTGCACGATCGCCAGGAAGAAGATGACGGTGGCGACCAGGTTGAAGGGCTCCTCGCGGACGCGACCCGCCAGGGTATCGTATAGCCCGCCGGGAGCCATTCCCGGATAGCTGTCAAGGGGGCGCGGAAACGCGCCGCCGGCCAGGTTCCCGGCCGAGTCGGCCAGGAGCTGGAAATGCGACGGGAGCGGGATCAAGCCCTGCGGAGGCGCAGCTGCCTATAGAGGGTCCAGCCGTAGCCGGCCACCACGCCCCCCGAGACGCACCATTGGCTGACGCCATCCGGCGCAAAAAGCATTGGGAAGGAGAACTGGACGACGGCCAGGGCGACGAGCAGGTAGGCAACGCGCCGGAACGAGCCTGGCGTGGCCGACCAGCCGCTCTTGAATTTCCCCTCCTGCTGGAGTCTTTCGTGCCGCCGGGTTGCCGCGACCTGGATGGTTCCGAACGAGAGCCCGATGACGCCGCCGGCGAAGAGCGCCACGGGGAGCTTCAGGAGCTCGATGATTTGGGTTTGCATGAGGTTTATTGGGTATGGGGTGCTTGCAGAATTTGGGTTCCTGAGAGGCTGCGCGAGAGGATTGGACTCTCGCGCAGCGTTTTGTCGGTCTGGCAGAAGGGCCGGTCAGGACACGGGCGTCTCCGTGGCGCGGTCGAGGACAACCCCGGAGTAGCCCGGTGCGCCCATTTCCGGCAGGTCGAGCCCTGCGATCTCGACGGCCTTGCTTACCCTATTGCCGACGAGCTTCTCGGCTATGAAGTACACGAGGAGCGATAGGAGTGAGAGCGTCACGAAACACGTCGATACTCCGATAAACTCAGCGGTGAGCTGTCCGAAACCGCCGCCATAGAAAAGGCCCCGCACTGTTCCCGAGACCCCATTCCAGCCGTCGCCATAGGTGCCATCGGCGAAGAGCCCGAGAGAAAGGCAGCCCCAGGCGCCGTTGACTCCGTGGACCGAGATCGCGCCTACTGAGTCGTCAATTCCAATCTTGTCGAAGAAGAACACGGACTCGACGACGAGCACACCGGCAACCAGCCCGAGGATCGATGCCCCGCCGGCACTGACGAATGCGCAGGGGCAGGTGATGGCGACTAGGCCTGCGAGCATGCCATTGCACATCATGGCTGGATCCGGCTTCTTGGTCTTGAACCACCACATCCAGAGTGTGGCCCCCAGGGCGCCGGTCGAGCCGGCGAGCATGGTGTTGACGGCGACTACTGCGATTCGCAGATCGGTAGCGGCAAGGGACGAGCCCGGATTGAAGCCGAACCAGCCGAACGCCAGAATGAACGTCCCAAGCATGACCATCGGGATGCTGTGGGGAACGATCGGGTTCACGAGCTTCCCGCTTGCGTCGTACTTTCCATGACGAGGACCGATCAGCCACGCGAAGATCAGCGCGATGACACCGCCCTGCATGTGCACGACCGACGAGCCTGCGAAATCTACGTGGCCGTGGCCGATCCCCCAATTGATGCCCATCTGCGAGAGCCAGCCCGCGCCCCAGACCCAGTTGCCGAACACCGGATACATGATCATCCCGATGCAGCAGCCATAGATCATGAAGGCGGAGAAGCGCCATCGCTCCGCTGCGGCCCCGGTGGGTATGGTTGCCGTGGTGTCCATGAACACCATCTGGAACAGGAAGAGCGCAAAGGCCGCGGTGTCATAGCCCGCTCCCTGCAGGAAGAAGCCCTTCCAGCCAAGAAGCCCGATGAAATGGCCGCCCAGCATGAAGCCAAGCTCGTGGTTCAAACCCGCATATCCACCCATCGTGCCAATCCCTCCCCCCGCTGGCGTCATGGGGTCGGCCATGCCGCCAAACATGAATGCGAACCCGCAGATGTAGAACCCGAGCATGCCCATGGGATAGATCATGAAGTTCATCGCCATGGTGTGCCCGGCGTTCTTCGCCCGGCACAGGCCCGTCTCGACCAGTGCGAAGCCGGCCTGCATGAACATGACCAGGAAGCCCGTCATCAGGGTCCATGTGAAGTTTATGGCGACCCTGTTGTGGCCGACCGCGTCGGCCAGCTTCATCGCCAGCGGCTCGGTCTTCGCCTGCGCCGAGAACTCGTCCGATGCCTTCTTGGCGTCGGTGTAGGCCTTGACCTTCGCCGCGTCCTTATTGTCGTCGGCGCTCAGGTCGCTGGGGGCTGAGACCAGGAACGTGCCGGCAGGGGACTGGGCATCGACGGCCATGCCGGTCGCCGTGCCGGCCGGATCGGGTTTCGGGTCGTCGTCCGCACGCAGCTTGGGTGCGGACCAACAGCCAAGGAGCAGGATTCCGAAGAGTGCTGCGCGCAGCCAGTGTGTGCCGGAGTTTTTGGTTATCATAGGTTCGCCGATTCGATTTTGGGG
>Ga0265320_10000112_pt1 | contig 70460 bp, 42 predicted proteins | sample 4827metaG_FD_202087 | JGI IMG/M metagenome (GOLD analysis project Ga0265320, IMG submission 202087) | Rhizosphere microbial communities from Carex aquatilis grown in University of Washington, Seatle, WA, United States - 4-8-27 metaG | ecosystem: Host-associated > Plants > Roots > Rhizosphere >...
GGACGGCGGCCTCGGCGTCGAGCGTCCGGTCGAAAGCCTCGCCCATGAATCTCCGGGTTTAGTTCCGAAGATGCTGGGGCGCTACGGTGTCGGCGCCACATTGCCACGGGTGCCACGCCCGAGGGGCCGTCGGGATTGGACGAGGACTGCGCCGGGAAATGGTCGCGGGCAAATTACGATGAACGCTGGCACGCCCACTGCACTCTGGGTCCGCATGGCCTTCGTCCCGTCGTTCGCCCGAGTGGGTACGCTCGCGGCGGCAAACACCGATTCGCCGACGCTCGAGGCGCTCATGACAGATTTCGCCGACGGGCGGGAGGTCGCCTTCGAGTCTCTCTATCGGCAACTCGCGCCCAAAGTTTACGGACATTTGATGAAGCTCTCGCGAGACCCCGAGCTGTCGAAGGACGTCCTTCAGAACACATTCGCCAAGATTCATCGCGCGCGCGGCACCTACGTACGGGGCGCCGCGGTGGCCCCGTGGGTGCTGGTGATCGCGCGCCGCGCCCTCTATGACGAGCTCCGCTCGCTGCGCACGCGCACCGAGGTTCTCAGCCCCGACGGCGTCTTGCCCGAGCCCGAGGCTCATGAAGAGGGGATCGGTCCGGAAGAGACGCGGCAGCTCGAAGTCGCGCTCGCGGAGCTCCCCCAGAGCTACCGCGAAGCCATCGAGCTCACGAAGCTCCTCGGTTTTTCGGGCGGCGAGGCGGCCCGGGTCCTGGCGACGACCCAGAGCGCCGTGAAGCTCCGGGTGCACCGCGGTTACGAGCTCCTCCGGCGTCGCTTGCGCCCAGAAGCGGCCTAGCGGGCCGCCGAAGAGCGAAATCGTTACGAAATTCGCTCGAGCGGTAGGGGTATGAGCCGTTCCGCCTCCGGTGTACCCTGGCGGAGCGATCGAGAACCCGTTGGGTGAGCGAACCGGACCTTGACCCTCTGATCGGCACCGTGCTCGCCGATCGCTACCGCATCGAAAAGTGCCTCGGCCAAGGAGGTATGGGAGCGGTGTATCTGGCGGAGCACGTGCGGATGCACAAGCCGTTTGCGGTGAAGCTCCTGCACGCCGAGATGGGACGTCTCGCCGAGGCCGTCTTCCGATTTCAACGCGAGGCGGTGGCGGCCGGTCGCGTGGATCATGAGCATCTCGTCACGGCGACCGATTTCGGCGAGCTGCCCGACGGGTCGATGTACCTCGTGCTCGAGTACGTCCCGGGGAAAAACCTCGCGACCCTGATGAACGAGGGTCCGGTTCCCACGGTCCGAGCACTCCGGATCGCGCGCCAGATCGCGGCGGGGCTCGCTGCGGTGCATGCGGCGGGTGTCTTCCACCGCGACCTCAAGCCGGACAACGTGATGCTCGCGGAACGCCCCGGCACCGACGAAGATTTCGTCAAGCTGCTCGATTTCGGGATGGCCAAGGTTCAGATGGAAATGGGGGAAGAGTCGCAGGTCACGCGGGCCGGACTCGTTTTCGGCACTCCCCGGTACATGGCGCCCGAACAGGCCGGCGGCGAACCCACCGATCATCGGTCGGACATCTATTCGCTCGGCGTCGTGCTCTACGCGATGCTCGCCGGCGCGCCGCCGTTTTCGGCCGAAGAGATCCGCGATGTTCTGCGGATGGTGCGGTACGACCCGCCGCCCCCGCTCCCGGCCACCATCGACCCTGCCGTCGCCGGCTTCGTCATGACCCTCCTCGCGAAGGACCCCAAGGAGCGGATTCAGACGGCCGAAGGCGTCATCGAATACATCGACAAGCTCCTCGAGCGACTGACCACGCGACCCCCACCGAAGGCCGCCTCGATGACGGAGCTATTCCAGCGTCATCGAGCCGTTGCCGCCGCTGCCGTCGCGGGCTTTCTCGTCTTCGTCGCGACGTTCGTCGCGGTCCGCGCTTTGAGGCATCCATCGACCGCGCCGGTGGCGGAAAAGGAGCCGATCCCTTCGGCCAGTGCGTCGCCCCCATCGCTGAATGCGGCTCCGCCGGCTGCGGCCTCGGATCCGGTGCTCGTCCACGCCGAGGTCGGGGACTTCGCGGCCTGGAAGGAGCTCGAGGCACGGCCCGATTCGGCGCGATCGGCGCGTGAGTGGTACGTGCTCGGCGTTGCACGCGTCACGCACAACGTCGTCGCGAAGGGGCTCGAGGCGTACCTCAAAGCGACCGAGCTCGATGCCCGATACGTCAATCATCCGCGCATCCTCCGCGACTTGATGCTCGCCGCGCATTCGGACAACTGGGACGCCGCGTTGCGGGTGTCTGCGGCGCTCCCCGGTCCGGCGGGCGCCGATATTCTCTTCGAAGTTTGGGCATCGACGCCGAAAGCGACTCCCGAGACCCAGCGAGCACGCGAGCTTCTCGCAACGGACGCCGTTCGCTCACGTGCGAGCGAAGCCGAGCGTGTCGCCTACGACCTACGAAGCGTGCAGGGTGAGTCGTGCGAGCTGCGCCGACCGATCGTCGCGCGCGCCGCGGACAGCGCCGATTCGCGGTCGTTCCGTCCGCTCGCGATCCTCGCTTCTCGGACGGGGTGCGGTCGCCGATCGCGACATGATTGCTTTCCGTGTCTCCGAACGGACGCGATGCTCGATCACGCGCTCGAGCGAGCAAACAAGAACCCCGCGCCGGACTATCTGCGGATCACCGCTGCTCGGTAGCGAACCGCGGCGACTCGTTCTCGTGCAAAGAGTTCGGGAGTGTGCGCGGGCGCACACCTCCCCCCCGTGGGAAAAAGCCACGCTCGCGCTGCGTCAGTCGAGTACCGCAGTTGTGCTTATTGCCGAGTGCGGTCCGGACGGCGTAGGCTTCTCGACGACACGCGCTTTCTGGGGTTGCTTAGGGCGCCGTTCGCCCGCGCGAGGTCGAGCGGCGGAAGGAGACGATCGTGGCGAGAGATTCGATGCGTTCGAGGTTCGGACTTCTGTGCTCGATCTTCGCGCTGACCGCCTGCTCGTCGTCGAGCGCGCCGAGCGGTCCGGACGGCTCCGCGGAGAACGGCGGCGGCACATCGTCGGGCGGGACGGCATCGGGTGGAACCTCGTCAGGGGGGAGTTCGTCGGGCGGTCTGTCGTCGGGAGGCCAATCCACTGGCGGCGCTTCGTCGGGCGGTTCGTCGTCGGGTGGCGTTTCTTCAGGAGGGACGTCGTCGGGTGGCACCGGTGGCAGCCCGGGCTCTGGCGGTACGCTGACCGACGGTGGTCATTCCGGCGGAACGTCCACTGGCGGCGTTCCCGAAGCGGAGCCTCCTCCGGATTCGGGGTGCGCTCCGTGTCGCACCGGGCTCTGCCTCGACAGCGGCGTTTGCGCGGAGTGCACCGTCGACGCGCACTGTTCAAGCCCGACGCCTCGCTGCGACGTCACGCGCCACGCCTGCGTTCAATGCATCGACGATTCGACGTGCGCGACGGGCACGTATTGCGACACGACGCACGCCTGTGTTCCTGGATGCAAATCGAGCGGAGCCGAGTGCGCGAGCGGCGTTTGCGGCGCGGACCACGACTGCACGCCCTGCCAGAGCGACGCGGAGTGCTCGGGGGGGAAGACCTGTGCTGCCGGGCAGTGCTTGGCGGCCTGTGGCGGCGACGCCGGACGCGACGCGGGCGCGTCGTGCCCCGGCGCCGACACGTGTTGCGGGACGCGCTGCGCGGACCTCGTGACGGACGTCGCGCATTGCGGCACCTGCGGAGCCGCCTGTTCGAATAGCGAATTTTGCGGAAGAGTGGGCTGTAGCTCGGCGATCGTCGCCAATATCTGCCAGGGCACGCAGCTCACGTTCCTGACCGACACGCTGAGCAACGACGACACCGACACCGACACGGTCCGCACGGCGCTTCTCGCGAAATGCGTCCCAGCGCCCGCGACGACGGTCGTGGCCAACGATTCCGCGACGACCGTCAATGCGACGAGCGGCGAACCGGTGACCGGAAACGTGTTCGTCGTGCTCGGCGGTCCGTATCGCCAGACGCTCGTGCAGTACCTCGAGAACCACGGCGTGACGTCCGTCTACTACGCGTTCGACGCGAGTCACGGCGGCTTCAACGGCCGCAGTGCCGACGGGGGTGCCGACCCGGTGCTGGTGAAGGTGCTTTACACGGCGCTCGACGGAGCCCACAGCTCCTTCGTGATCGAGACGGTGAGAGATCCCGCGTCGGGAACCTTGCTCCTCGCGCTCTACGGTCTCGACGCGGCCGGCACCGACGCGGCGACGTTCTACTTCGTGAATCACGTGCTCCCGAACATCGGAACGTTCACGTCGGGCTACTACGTCTACGACTGGGTCGACGGCGACGGCAACAAGACGCCAGGAGACGCCGACACGTTCACCCTGGTCACCTCCGGCTGACGGCAGAGCATAGAAGAAGCTATCTCAGAAACCGTAGCGGTAGCTTCTACACGTCGAAGCGAACGCCCTGCGCGAGCGGTAATTCGGTGGAGTAGTTCACCGTGTTCGTCGCGCGCCGCATGTACGCCTTCCAGGCGTCGGAGCCCGACTCGCGTCCGCCTCCGGTTTGCTTTTCTCCGCCGAACGCGCCGCCGATTTCCGCGCCGCTCGTGCCGAGATTCACGTTCGCGATGCCGCAATCCGAGCCGTCCGGGCCGGTGAAGCGCTCCGCTTCGCGGACGTCGTTCGTGAAGATGGCCGACGAGAGCCCCTGCGGCACGTCGTTGTTCAGCGCGATCGCCTCCTCGAGCGTGTCGTAGCGGTGCACGTAGAGAATCGGCGCAAACGTCTCTTCTTGCACGATCGACGCGCGCGAGTCGATTTCGACGAGGGCTGGACGGACGTATACGCCGCCTTCGGGCACGCCGGTGACGACGCGATCGCCGCCGGTGAGGACGCGGCCGCCTTGTTTTTGCGCGATCTCGAGGGCGCGTTCCATCGATTGCCATGCACGCTCGTCGATGAGCGGTCCGATGAGGGTTCCGGCGGTCCGCGGATCTCCGACGGGGAGGCGCTGGTACGTCGCGCCGAGCCGCTCGAGGAGACGGTCGCCGAGGGTGCGATGCACAATCGCGCGGCGGAGGGTCGTGCAGCGCTGTCCCGCCGTTCCTGCGGCCGCGAACACGATGGAGCGGACGGCGAGCTCGAGGTCCGCCGTCGGCGCGACGATCATGGCGTTGTTGCCGCCGAGCTCGAGCAAAGAGCGGCCGAGCCGAGACGCGACGGTCTTCGCGACGCTGCGGCCCATTCGCGTCGACCCGGTCGCCGAAATGAGCGGTAGCTTCTCGGACGCGGCGAGCCGTTCGCCCACCGAGCCGTCTCCCACGACGAGGCTGCACACCGCGGCCGGAACGTCGCTGAATTCGGCCACCGTGCTGGACAGAATGGCGTGACAGGCGAGGGCCGTGAGCGGCGTCTTTTCCGACGGCTTCCACACGACGGGATCGCCGCACACGAGCGCCAGCGCCGCGTTCCACGCGAAAACGGCGACCGGAAAGTTGAACGCCGTGATCACGCCGACGGGGCCGAGCGGATGCCATTGTTCGGCGAGCCGATGCGCGGGGCGCTCGCTCGCGATGGTGAGACCGTAGAGCTGTCGGCTCAGGCCGACCGCAAAGTCGGCAATGTCGATCATCTCCTGCACTTCGCCGAGGGACTCCGAGACGATCTTGCCGGCTTCGAGGGTCACGAGCTGCGCGAGGTCGTCCTTGTGACGGCGGAGCCGTTCGCCGAAGCGGCGCACCAGCTCGCCGCGACGCGGCGCCGGAACGCGCCGGAACGCCGCGAACGCCTGCGCTGCGGCGTCGACGACGCCATCGACTTGATCGGCGGTGGCCCCGGCGAACCGCGCGAACTCGCGGCCGTCGATGGGCGAGCGGACGGTGAGCAGGGGGCCCTTGCCGTCGAAGGACGTCTCGCCGACGGACACGGCGCGAAGGGAACCCGAAACCCCCAAGCGGTCGAGCACGCCGCGCGCGTCGTTCATTGCGCAGCCTCCGCGGGCGCGTCGTATTCCCACACGAGCTTCGGTCGGAGGCTCGTGTCGTAGTAGCTGCCGAAGCGGTTCGCGAGAAATTCGTCGAGCCCGATTTCTTCTTGCCTCAGGAAGCCGCGCTTGCGAAGGCGTCCTTGTGCGAACAGATCGATCATCGCCGACACGCCGGCCGCGGTCGTCACCTGGATCGCGCTCCAGTTCTCACCGTCGATGGTCTGGTTGTAGATTTTCCGCGCGTCGCTCACCTGCACGAATTGGCCGTGGACGGTGCCGGAGACCGTCGCGAAGACGATCACGACGTCCTGAAACGTGACGGGAACTGCCCGCTCGAGGATGTCTTTGAGGAGCTCGCGGCGCTCGCCGAGCCGGAGTCCGTTGATGAGGAACGCGACGAGATCGCGATGTCCCATGTAGCGCACGGTCTTGTAGTCGAGCGTCGCGACCTTGCCGTCGAGTGTCTCGCACAACGTGCCGAGGCCGCCCGACGTGTTGAAGGCTTCGTAGCGAACGCCGTCGATCGAAAAATGCTCGAGCCCTTCGAGCGGTAGGACCTCGATGCGACGGCCGTGAACGATGGCATCGCAGGGGTTGCAATATTCGTTGATGAGTCCGTCGGTAGACCAGGTCAGGTTGTACTTGAGCGCGTTGGTCGGAAACTGCGGCAACGCGCCGACGCGCATGTGGACGCTGTCGAGTTTTTCGAACCGCTCGGCGAGGTCGTGGGCGGCGATCGACACGAACCCCGGTGCGAGCCCGCACTGCGGCATGAACACCTGTCCGTCTTTCGCGCGCTCGGAGACGGCACGGACGCGCCGCGTCGTTTCGACGTCTTCCGTCAGATCGAAATAGCTGAGCCCGGTTTCGAGCGCGGCTTCGGCCACGGACGGATTGTGGTGATAGCTGAGCGCCGACAACACCAGATCGTGCCCGCCGAGCGCGCTCCGCAGTCGATTTCCGTCGGTGACGTCGACGACGACGCGCGCCGCTGCCGGCACCTTTTGCTCCACGAGAGCGAGCGCCGCGGGTTCGCTGTCCGCGACCGAGACCTGATAGTCGCCGGTGCGAGACAATAGCTTCGCGACCGTGCGTCCGATCTTGCCGGCGCCGAGGATTAAGACGCGCATCGGGACACCTCCGAGCTTTCACCACGCCGACCGACGGCGCGTGTGGGACGAGAGATCCTGCTCACATTTGTGTAGCTCGGCGGCCCGCACGCGGCCACTTTTCTGCCTATTTTTCCGGTGTTTTCGACCTCGAGCGGGGCACGCGTTCAGCCCTGCCCCCTGACGCGGCGAGACGGCGGTCGATCCGAAAACGTCACCGGAAAGTGTCTCGAAAGTGACCCGCGGCCCTGCCCATCTCTGGACAGAGTCGCGCACTCGGCCGAACGGACCGCGAGTCGAACACCACGAACGGTGAGTCGGCCTCGCGACGTCGACCGCGATTCGGGGAAACCTCGTGCAGCACGCCGTCCGATTGCAGTGGCTAGGTCTCGCGTTCGTCGCGCTCGTCGTGATTGTCGGATGCGACGCGAATGCGTCCACGCAGGCGCCCGCGGCGATCAAGATCAGCATCGCGGGCTCCACGGCGCTCGTGCCGCTCCTCGACGAAGCGTCGAAGCGATACATGAAGGATCATCCGGCGGTGACGATCGTCGTGTCGTCGGGCGGATCGTACACCGGGCTCGCGAAGGTCGCGTCCGGTGAAGTGACGATCGGCGCGAGCGACGTCCTCGCGGAGGGTCCCAATTCGGGTTCCCTCGTGGACCACGCGATTGCGGCCATCGGCTTTGCGGCAATGGCGAACCAGGGTGCGTTCGACGATGCGATCACATCGCTGACCTCGGACGAAATGCGCGGCATCTTCACCGGGCGATTGAAAAACTGGAGCGACCTCGGCGGTGATGACCAACCCATCGTCGTCATCAACCGTGAGAAGGGCTCGGGAACCCGCGGCGTCTTCGGCGCGCTCGTCCTCGGCGGCGATCTGTTCGTCGCGAGCGAGGAACAGCCGAGCTCGAGCAAGGTTCAAGAACGACTTCTCGCGACACCGGGCTCCATCTCTTACCTCGCGCTGTCGTACCGTCACGACTCGCTGAAAACGCTCGCGTACCAGAACGTCGCGGCCACGACGGAGAACATCCTGACCGGCGCCTATCCGCTCTGGTCGTACGAGCACCTGTACACGCGCGGGCAGCCCAGCGATGCGGTCACCGAGTTCATCGCGTTCGTCACTTCCGGACGATTTCAGCGCGAGGTGTTACCGCATCTCGGATTCATTCCGATCCACGACATGAAAGCGACGCGCGAACCGCACCTTTGAAGGACGATCCCCGAAGAACGACGAGCGTCGATTCACCCGTCCGCGACGAGCGCTCGCGCGTCGCCGTAGAGCTCGACCCGACGGCTGAGCTCGGCCACGAGGCGTGACGGATACACGAGGCGGGCGCCCGGCGCGACGACGAGCATCGCGACGCCGGTGACGGCCAATCCGTGCGGAGTGGAGTGACTGAGGAGCACCGGCCGATACGAAACCCCTTTTTCGAATTCACCGGTGTGGCTCGCGGCCGGCGGCTCGGAGCGAGACACGTCGCTGGTCACTTTCTCGGCAATGCTCGCAGCGACGTAGTCTTCGGCGGTCAAGCACAGCCAATCGGGCGGGTCTTCACCGCCGAGTCGAGCGGCGCACATCGTCCCGGCGTCGGACACCAGAAAGAGAAAGCCGTCGGCGGCGCCGGTCGACTGCACGAGCCATTGGAGCGCACAATGCGCGCGCTCCGCGCTGCCCTGGCACGTGTCGAGGGTAGCGAGCGCACGCGAGCTCAGTACGTCGGTCTCGAGCGGAGCAAAAATAGCCAACGCGCCGTCTGCGCGACGCGCGTCGCGGTGAAGTTTCTCGAATTTCGCGGCGAGCGCAGGGTTCGTGGCGGCGCTGAAGGTCTGCTTGAAAAGCGCCGCGTGGTGTTCGAATCCTTTCGTATCGTTCAGAGAGAGTGCGACGCGCGCACGCGTCTCGTGAGCGAGCCCGACGTTGACGCCCGTCGCGCCCATCGTGCGAAGTCGTTCGATCACGCCGTCGGCGATCGCGACGGCCTCGTCGCCGTGACCGAGGCGAGCCTTCACCTGAGCGAGCGGCATCGAGACGTGCAGGCGCGTCTGGCCGAGGCCTGCTTGCTCCGCGTCGCGCGCGTAGGTTTCGCCGAGCTCGAGCGCGAGCGCGTCCTGGTCGCTATCGGAGAGCGCCCGGAGGTGGGCGCCGGCCAGGTTCGGCCAGATCTGATGCTCGCCCGCGCGGGTCGACGCGAGGCCGGCGGAGAGCTCCGCGAGCGCGCTCGGGAGGTCGCCGCGGATCCGATGGTATTCGCCCATGCCGTACTGGCGAACGGGGAGCCACCCCGGATAGCGGCGCACGAGGACGTCGATCTCCTCGATCGTCTGCTTCGTCCGAGTGAGATCGGCGGTCGAGGCGTGCGCCACGATCTGCCACATCAAGTGAGTCCCCTCGAAGAACTGACGCGTACTCCGCTGGATCCTGAGGAGATCGACCTGATGCTTGCAGCGCGCCGCTTCACGCGCATCACCCCGCCAGAGGTGATAGAGCATGCGGATTTGAACCGCGTTCACTTGGTACAGCGGTTCGGCTTCGATCTGTGCCGCCCAGGCGAGGCTCGACTCGAGCCCCATGCCCGCTTCCATCATGCCGAGGCCGCCCATCAACGCGAACCGCATGTTGACGAGATGGGAATCGTCGAGGCCGGCGTGGTCGGGCTCGTTGGTGCGCGCCAGGACCTTCGCGTAAATCGCCTGCGCTTCCTCGGTGCGCCCGGTCATTCGCGCGATCATTCCGGCCACGACCTGTTCGATGACGCCGAGCGCCGGCGAGAGCGGCACGAACCCGGCGAGCGACGGCAATCGACGGCTCTCCGCCACGTCGAGCGCCGAGGTCAGCACCGCGGATACCTGGATCATCGTCCGCGCGAGCTGCCGGATCGCCGTTGCGGGATCGAGCACCCGGTCGTGTTCGCGCCGCGATTCGAAGCGAGCTCGTGCCTTGCCGAGCGCCGTCATGAGTCGCGTGCCGGGGTCGAGGCCTTCGAGCGCCACCCAATCGGCGAGGCCGCTCTCTTCGGAAAGCTGGGTGATGAGCGCGGTGCGGTGGACTTTGTCGGAGGTACCCCCCACCGAACACAGCGCGACGAGGCGGCTCCGAAGCACGTAGGCCTCTTTGCGCGGGCGCTCGAGCGCCGTGCAGAGCCGGATGGCCTCGTCATACGTCTCGAACCAGTTGCTCGGCAGAGATTGCACGAACCGTGAAAAGTCATCGGCGCTTCGACGTAGACCGTCTTCGAGCGCTTCGGCTTGCTTCGCCAGGACCCCGACGCCCATCGCGAGCTCGCCTCCGCGGATGAAGTGCTGTCCTGCGCGAAACTGATCGCTCTCGCGGCGCTCGCAGACGGCGGCGATCCGAAGATGGAGCGACCGGCGCCGTTCGTCGTCGAATTGGGGTTCTAGGATCGATGCCCAGGTCCGTTGCGAGAGCTCGTAGTAGCTGCCGGCGTGCCGGAAGATCTCCGCGCGAACGAGCTCGTCCAGGCTCTCGGTCAAGATCCGGGTTTGACCGTGTCCCGTGAGCACGAGGCATTCCTCGAAGGTCATCGCGAGACCGGCGGACAGCGCGACGGCGCCCGCGAGCTCGAGCGCGGCGGGCGAGAGGCCCTGCACTCGTGCGTCGAGCGCTTGCGACATGCTGGTGGGGAGGTCCGCGGGATCGAGCCGTTCGGGCAAGGTCCATTCGCCGCCCTGGTAGCGGACGACGCCGCGTTCGAGGAGGTGTTGCGCGAGGCGCATCGTGTCGCGCGGGTTACCGGCCGACACCTCGAAGAGATGCGCGGCGACCAGGGCGAGGTTCGGGACGTCGCCGAACACGGACGCGAGGAGCTTCTCGGTATTCTGCCGTCCGAGCGGCCCGAGCGAGATCGGCGTCGCACTCTCGGCGAGGAGCTTCATCGCCGGCGCGGACGTCGTGGGAGCGCCGCTCTCGGCCGTCACGATGACGCTGATCGCGTTCTGGCCGAGGCCTTGACCGAGCAGCGCGACGAACGCCAGCGACGGTTCGTCGATCCGATGCACGTCGTCGACCACGACGACCAGCGGACGCTTCCGCGCAATTGCGACGAGCCATTCGCGGAGCACGGGCTGGAGCTCGGCGCGCTTGTGCTCTGCGGTCGCGAACGACTTGAGTTCGGCGCTCGCGGGGTGACGGAGAAGCTCGGGCGCGACGTGACCCAGAACGCCGAGGTTCGACCCCGCGGCGTCGAGCGCGACCGAAGGCATCGCCGCGACGACGGCCCGAGCGAGCGCGCTCACGACGCCGAAGTCTCCGGCGAGTGCATCGTCGGCGTCAGCGCGAAGAACGGTGGCGCCGTCGAGCTTCGCGTCCAGCACGCAAGCGTCGAGAAATCGAGAGCGCCCGACGCCCGAGCCACCCTTCACGAGGAGCGCGCCACCGCGTCCCTGGAGCGCCCGCTCGGTCCTCCGTCGTGCGAGCGCGACGTCGTCTTCCCGCCCCACGAGCACGGGTGTGACGAGATAGGCCTGCGCGACGAGCCCCTGCTCGCCCTGCGCTCCGCCGTCGATGGCCGCGAGCCTCGCGAGCACTTCCGCCGCGCTCTCGGGTCGAGCGGAGACGTCGAGTTGCAACAGATCGAGGACCAGCGCGTCGAGCGCCGCGGGAATGTCGGCGCGAAGATCCGAGGGCCGCGGCGGCGGTGACGACCACCGCTCGTTCAGGTCTTGGAGCGCGCGGGCGGGGTAGGCGTGGCGTCCCGAAAGCGCGTAGTAAAGCGTGGCTCCGAGGGCGTAGAGGTCGGTGCGCGCGTCGAGGGGCATTCGCCGGAGCACCTCCGGCGCGATGTAGGGCGGCGTTCCGACCACGACGTGCTTGTTCTGGCCCATGGGGACCATCGCGCCGAAGTCGATGAGCTTCGCGAGACCGTCGGCGGTGCAGCGGACGTTTCTCGTGCTGACGTCGCGGTGAACCAACCGGCGCGAGTGCAAGAGGGACAGCCCGGAACACACGTCGCGAGCGAACGCGCACGCTCTCCGCCAATCGATCGGGACGAGCTGCTGCAAGTCGCCGCCGTCGAGGAACTCCATGGTGTAGTAGGGACCTTCGTCGTCGACGCCGTAGTCGTACACCCCGACGATACGGGGATGAGCCAGCTGCGCGAGGGTGTGAAACTCGCGTTCGAACAGCTCGACGGCGCGATGGTGATCGCTCGCGCTGCTCCGCGGCAGAACGCGCTTCAGTGCGACGCGTCGCTTCGCAACCTCGTCGTACGCGGAGTAAACGGTGGCGGTCCCACCCTTGCCGAGCTCGGCCTCGACGCGGTAACGCGCTCCCACCACGCGAAGGAGTCCAGGCTCTCTGCGGGGTGTGTCTTCCTCGGTTCTGCCGTCGACGACAGGGAACGCCATTTTGTCATCGTAACTTAAGAGAGCGCGAAGACAACGAAGGGCCGTTGTCCGACGTGTCGGCATCCATTGGCGGTCGTGTTCGGTCGTCGGCGTGCGCACCGGCACCTACGAGTACGCATTCCCGGCCGCGCCAAACGGAACGCTTCGCATGCCATCGTTTCACGCACGAAACGCTCGCATTGGCGTCGTGGAGCTTCCTCGAGGCGACTCAGGGGGTCGTCGGAGCGAGCAGAAACATGCGCGGCGTGCGGTGCGTCAGCTTCGCGAGATACACGTCGTAGCCGCCGTACACGGCGCTGAACTTCGGCCACAGGCGCGCGAACGTCGCCTCGTCCGCGAGCTCGGACGTCACGGCGATCGTCTCTGCGCCCACCCCGATCTCGGCGCGCGGGTTCTTGAGCACGTTGTTCGTCCACGCCGGATGATGTTCGGTGCCGAAGTTCGTCCCCACCACGACGAACGCGTCGCCATCGCGCACATAAAACAAAGGCGAGACGCGCTTCTGCCCGCTCTTCGCGCCGATGGTGTTCAGGAGCAAGGTCGGAAATCCGTACACCTTGGTCGCGATCCGTCCCTTGGTCACGCGCATGAGCCACGGATCGATCTTCGGTCCGAGCCGCCGATAGATCGCGACGAACCACGGCTTCGGCCCGATCACCTGAAGGACGCGATTCAACAGAGTGCGCTGCATTTCGCGCTCGTACGCCGCGACGCGATCGAGCGCGGCGCGGAGGTCGCCGGTGGAGCCTGAGTCCATGGCGGACACTCTACCATCGAGCCGCCGTCGCCCGAGCCCCCGCCACGTGGCGCCGAGGCTCGACGGCGAAACGGCCTCACTTCGTCGGATCGGACGCGAAGCAGCAGCGGAAACCGGTGTCGAAGAACTTGAACGTGGTCGGCACCGTGTAGAAGTTGAAGGTGCAGGACGCGCCGTCGTCGGACTGGGTGTTGAACGCGCCGCCCATGAGCGGATAGTCGTTCGCGGCGCGCTTGGTGATTTCGCGGAGGTTACCCGTGATGTCGAAGAGACCGCCGCCGAGGTTCGCGAAGCAGCCGTTCAGCTTGCTGGAATTGGTCGGCAGGAGACCGTCGCTGTTCGGTGCGCCGACGGTGAGGTCGAAGTCGTAGGGGCCGAGGTTGCAGAACGGCGTCTTCGAGGTGTCGTAGTAGATGGTGTTGTCGGGGGCGGTCAGCGTCGCGGGATGCGTGGCGCACGTCCCGGCGGTGGAGTAACCCCATTGGCACGCGCTCCCGGCCTGACACGACGTGGTCCAATCGGCGGTCGCGCACACCGACCCGCCCATTGCCTGACACGTTTCTTCGGCTTCGACCGGCGTCACGTTGAACCACGGAATCTTCCCGGGAACGGAGCACGCGGGCGTCTTGTCGAGCGTCGCGCCGGTCGGTGCGTTCGGGACGTTGTTCGAGCAACCCGTGCACCAGTAGCCGTCGCCGGATCCGGGTGACGTCGTCTTCGCGCTCGGACGACTCGCCTCGTATTGATAGACGAAGAGGGTCGGCGACACCTGCACGACAGCGGGCTTCACGAAGAAGGTCGTGTTCGTCCCTTTGTTGCTGAACGGTTCGTCGACCGAGCCGTCGCAGTCGTTGTCGATGCCGTCACAGAGCTCGGCCCCGGCCTTCGTCAGATCCTTGGTGGCATTGCACTTGGTCGACGTCGTGGTGTTGCAGGCGAACACGCCGGTCGTGCGGCATTGGCCGTCGCCCGGAGGCGCCTTGCCGTCGTCGCTCGCGCAGGGCTGGTTCACGTAGCCCGTCGAGAGGATCGGTTTGTTGTAGTTGTCGTCGAGGACGCCGTTGCAGTTGTTGTCCTTGTTGTCGCAATTGTCGGCGGTCGTCGAGCAGCTCGCGGGCGTTCCCCCGTCGCAGTAACCGGTCGGGAAGGTGCACGACCAGGCGCCCGAGGCGCAGGTCACGAGCACGCCGCTCGTGCCGTCGCCGGGGCCGCAGTGCGCATCGACCGATTGCGCGGCCGAGCTCACGCCGCAAACCTGGGACGGCGAGGGGACGCTCGCGACGTTGTCGTCGACCTTGCAGTTGCAATCATCGTCGACGCCGTTGCAGAGCTCGGCGCCGCCGAACGTGCAGGCGCGCTCGCAATCGTTCGGGTTACTGTCGCAGTTGATGAACCCGACCTGGCACGCGCTCGGGGTGCACACGCCGGCCTGACACGACCACACTTCGTGTCCGCCTTTCGTCCGGCAATCGTTTCCGCACGCACCGCAATTGGCGACGTCGGTCAGTAGATTCGGTTGACCGGTGAGCTGTCCGTCGCAGTTCGTGTCCTGGCAGCACGAGTCGGGCGTCGATTGCGACGCGGTGACCGACCCCTGGCACTGAAGTACTCCGGCGACGCACGAGAGCGTGCCCTTCTTGCACGGTTCGGCCACGACGGGGCACTGCGCGGTCGGAGTGGGTGCTGCCGGCGGCACGTTGCAATTGCCGCCGGTGTCGGTGAGGTTGTCGTCGATGGTGCCGTCGCAGTCGTCGTCGATGCCGTTGCAGGTTTCGGCCTTCGCGCCCACGGCGCCCTGGCAGACCTTCGCGCCGGAGACGCACGCGAATTTGCCTTGCGTGCAGGCGCCGACGCCGGAGCCGCAGACGCCGCCGACGTCGGTCGGGTTGTCGTCGACGACGCCGTTGCAGTCGTCGTCGATGCCGTTGCAGATCTCGGGCGTTTGACCGGGCGAGAGCAGATTCGCGCCCTGGCACGAGACCGCGCCGCCGACGCACGCGGTCGTGCCGGCGTGCCCCGTCGCGGCGCACGCGCCTTGGGTGCCGCCGAAGCACTGCTTGCCGACGCGGCTGTCGTTGGCAGCGACGGCGGCGGCTTCGTCGATCTGGCCGTTGCAGTTGTTGTCGATGCCGTCGCAGATTTCCGCGGTGGACTTGGTCGTGTCCTTGGTGGCGTTGCATTGCGTCGCCGCGCCGCTCGCATTGCACACGTACGCGCCGGTGCCCTGACACGGGCCATCGGTCGACGGCGTGGTGCAGGCTTGTCCGAGGTATGATTGCGTGAGCAGCGGCGGCTTGAAGCCTTCGTCGGCGACGCCGTTGCAGTTGTTGTCCTTGCCGTCGCAGACGTCGGGCGACGTGCTGCAGTTGCCGCTCGCGCAGTAGCCGCCGGCAAAGGCGCACTTCCACGCGCCGGCGACGCACGACGTCGTGGCCGCGCAGCCCGGATCGGTCGCGGCGGGGCTCACGCCGCAGACCTGGACCGCGGTCGCCGGAGGGACGTTGTCGTCGATCTTGCAGTTACAATCGTCGTCGATGCCGTTGCAGCTCTCCGTCGACGATCGGAACGTGCAGGCGCGCTCGCAAGTGTTCGGATTGGCGTCGCAATCGATGAAGCCCGATTTGCAGCCGGTGCGCACGCACGCGCCGCTCTGGCAGGACCAGATGCCGTTGGCGTCGATGCTGTTGCAGTTATTGCCGCACGCGCCGCAGTTCAAGACGTCGCTGTTCTTCAGGCCAGTTTGGTTCGTGAGCTTGCCGTCGCAGTTGGTGTCTTCGTTGCAGTTGTCCGTTGGCTGGGTCGACGTGATCGATCCGGAACAGACCTTCGTGCTGCCGATGCACGCGAACACGCCGGCCTTGCACGGCTGAGAAACGCCGTTCGGCGGCGGCGGCGGCACGTTGCACGCCGTTCCGACGTCGGTCGGGTTGTCGTCGATCTGGCCGTTGCAGTTGTTGTCGAGGCCGTCGCAGATTTCCGGCTGCGCCCCGACGCTACCGGTGCACACGAGCTTGCCGGCCGTGCACAGCATGGTGCCGCTCTTGCATTGCCCGACGCTGCTCCCGCACGCGCCGCCGGCGTCGATGAGGTTGTCGTCCACGACGCCGTTGCAGTCGTCGTCGAGCCCGTTGCACGTCTCGGCGTGGTCGCCGGGATGCACCAGGTTCGTCCCGCCGCAGATCACCGCGCCCGACACGCACACGGTCGTGCCCGCGTTCGCGGGTGCAGCGCAAATGCCCTTCGTTCCGCCGAAGCAGGCTTGCGAGATGCGCGAGTCGTGTGCTGCGACGTTGTCGTCGACCAGGCCGTTGCAGTCGTCGTCGACGCCGTTGCAAATCTCCGCGGTTTCCTTGCTGGTGTCCTTCTTCGCGCTGCACTGCGTGCCCGAGCCGTCGGCCTTGCAGATGAACGAGCCCTGGGTCCGGCACGGACCGTCACCCGGGGCCGGTTCGCCGTCGTCGCTGAAGCAAGCTTGGCCGAGGAATCCGACGAGGAGCGCCGGAGGTTTGAACCCCTCGTCGACCTGGCCGTCGCAGTTGTTGTCGAGGCCGTCGCAAATGTCCGGCGTCGTGGCGCAGCTCGCCCCGTTGCAGTAGCGCGAATCGGTGAACGTGCACTGCCAGCCACCGTTCACGCAGGCGAGGGTCACCTTCGCGGACGTGCAGCCCGGGTCGGTCGCCGACGCGCTGACGCCGCAAGCCTGAATGACCGACGGCGGCGTGATCGGTGGTTCGTCGACCTTGCAGTTGCAGTTGTTGTCCTTGCCGTCGCAGACCTCGTTCGACGACGTGAACGTGCACGCGGTCTCGCAGTCGTTCGGGTTCGACCCGCCGCACTCGATGAAGCCGGGCGCGCACCCGTTCGCGACGCAAACGCCGTTGTTGCAGACGAAGCTCGCGTTCGGCGAGGTCGTCGCGCAATCGTGGCCGCAAGCGCCGCAGTTTTGCGGGTCGTTGTTGGTGAGGCCGGTCTGATTTTCGAGCTGGCCGTCGCAGTTCGTGTCTTCGCCGCAGCGGTCCGTCCCTTGCTGCGGCGTGATGGCGCCTTGGCAGACGGGCACGCCGCCGAAGCACGCCATCGTCCCGGGACGACAGGGTTGCGGAATGCCGGTCGGAGGGGGCAGGGGAACGTCGCACACGAGCGGTGCGCCGTTCACATCGGCGATGTCGACCGGGGGCCTGACGCATCCTTTGTCGTTCGGATTCGACGACAGCGGCAGACAAATGACGTTCGGTGCGCTCGACGCGCAATCCGCGTCGGACGAGCACGCCGCCGGGCTCGCCGGCTTCGTGCCGTCGATCACGCCGTCGCAGTCGTTGTCGTTGCCGTCGCAGAGCTCGGGCGACGGCTGGGTGCCGCCGACGCACACCAGGGCGCCGCCGACGCATTGCTTCGTTCCGGTGACGCAGCTGCCGACCAAGGAGCCACAGATCCCGCCAGCGTCCGTCGGATTGTCGTCGACCACGCCGTTGCAATCGTCGTCGACGTTGTTGCAGGTCTCCACGGCCTCACCCGGCGTGAGGACGAAGGGCGCGACGGTGCTCCGGCACACGCCGTTCTCGAGCCCGGTGCTCTGGAAATTCGGGTTGGTCGACGTGACGTTGTTCGAGCCCGGGTCGCAGCATTGGATGGCGGCGTTGATGCACTTCGCGACGCCCTGATGCGACGGATCGATGCAGAGCCCTTTGTCGCCGCCGAAGCAGCTCGCGCCGATCCGAGGATCGCTCGTGACGAGCCCGGGGTCGGCGTCGTCGATCTCGTGGTTGCAATCGTTGTCGAGGCCGTCGCAGATTTCGACGCCGCCGTTGGTCGGCGTGCACTGGTATTCGCAGCCGTTGTCGGCGGAGCCGTCGGCGTCGACGTAACCGGCGTCGCAGGCGGCCACGCCGCAGTGCGTGTTGCTCCGGTCACAGACGGCGTTCGTGCTCGTGGTGATACACGACGGCGTGGCGTGAGGAAGCACGCATGCGAAACCGCAGAGCCCGCAGTTCTGAACGTCGCTGCACGTGTTGACGTCTTCGTCGATCTTGCCGTCGCAATCGTCGTCACGGCCGCAGCCCGTCGCTCCGCCGAGATCTTGCGTGTTCGTGCCGTTCGGGTTCCACGGACAATAATATTCGCAGCCGTTCGCGGCGCTGCCGTCGATGTCGTAGTAGTCCGGCGCGCAGCCACCCGAGTAGTCGCAAGTGCCGGCCGTCTTGCCGAGCCCGGTTGCGGGCGGGTGACAGACCGGGGTGACCACGCGCGTGAGCGTGCCGATGCAATCGGTGGCGCAATTGCCGCAGTGGAGCGGATCGGAAAAGTCGATCCCGGTCGTTCCGTCGCCGGGCTGGTCGATCTTGCCGTCGCAGTCGTTGTCGATATTGTCGCAAATCTCGACGCCGCCGTTGGTCGGCGTGCACATCGACGTGCCGCCTTCGCTCGGCGGCGGGGGACAACCGAACCCGACGCACGTCGTGCCGGTATCGGGCGGGAAGATGGTCCCGCCCTCCATGTGCGTCCCGGGGCCTCCATCATGCTCGGGTGGGGGCGCGGTCTCGCAGTTGGCGAAGCAGAAGCCGTTCGTCGTGCACGCCGGCGCGACGAACAAGAGGACGACGAGCCAGGCGAATCGGCGCACGGTGTTCATCGGATCCGCGAGTCGGTGAAGGGTGTTCATCGGACACCTCCTCGCGCGCCGCGGCGACGTCTGGTCGCTAGCCCCGCGAGCAAGAGCCCGCCGAGTGCGAGTGCGTTCCGCGACGACGCGCCGCGATCCGGAAGATCGCAACGGCATCCGCCGCCGCCCGTCGCGAGCCCGATGGCTTCGTCGGACGGGGTTCCCTTGCCGCCCGCGCTGACCAGCGCTCCGCCCGCGTTCGCGCCGCCTGCGTTCGACGTTCCACCGGTGGTTCCGCCGTCGGTGTGATTCGTGCCACCGGCGCCGCCGGCATTCGTTCCGCCGCCCGCGCCGGTCGTGCCGCCGCTTCCCGACGTTCCGCCCGCGCCGCCCGTTCCGACGACCGGCGGGTTCTGGCATTCACCGGCGACGCACACTTGCTTGCCCGGGCACGCCACCGCCGCGCACGGATCGTTTCCGCAGGCGCCGGTGAGCGGATCGCAGGTCGAGCCGTCACTGCACGCTGGCGTCCCGGTGGTGCTGGCGCAGCGACTCTTGCCGCACGCGCCGCCGCCGTCGCCTTGGCCCGGCAAACAGTATTGCCCGGCGGGACACGCCGCGGCGCACCTTGTTGGGACGCACGTTCCTTCGACGCACGTCGTCGCTGCCGCGCACGTCACGTTCGCGCAGCTCGCCACGCAGCGGGCCTTGTCGAAGCTCGGGGTCGGTTTGCATTCCTGACCCGCCGTGCACGGGTTCGGGTTGCACGGGTCGCGCACGCACGCTCCCGCGTTGCACGCTTGACCCGAAGGGCACCCAAAAAATCTGCAGTCGCTTCCGGAGCGGCACTCGCCGGCGAAGGGCCCGGTGAGCACGCAGGCGTTCCCCGAATCGCACGTGACGGAGAAGCAAGGTCCGTGGCATCCGGCGAGCCCCTTGCAGGTGCACGCGGGAACCGCGTTGCCCTTCGCGTCCACCGTGCCGGCCGGGCCGCACTCGACGCCGCCGGCCGTGGTGGTGACTTTCTTCGTCGAGCAATCGCCGCACGGATCGGACACGCAGTACTGCGCCGTTTCCGTCGGGTCGCTCGAGAGGCCGAGCAGCTTGCAGTCGGTGCCGGTCGGGCAAGGGAATTCGCCTTGGCCACACTTGCCGGCGCACTCGCAGACCGTGCCGCTCTTCACGCACGCGGTGCCGGCGCCGCACACGGGCGGAGCGGTCGAGCCGGCCGCCGGAGCTTCGTCGACCTGGCCGTCGCAGTTGTTGTCGAGGCAATCGCAGACTTCCGGCTGCGGTTCTCGACCTCCGACGCAGGCGACTTGACCACCGACGCAGCCGAGCGCGCCGGGTTTGCACTCGCCCTTGTTTTGACCGCACACGTCGCCGATTTTCTGCGCGGTATTGGCCGGATTCACGGTGCCGTCCACGCCGTCCGGCGCAGCGCCCGATTCGTCGATCTTCCCGTCGCAGTCGTTGTCGGCGCCGTCGCACACTTCCGGCGAAGGACCGACGCCGTTCTGACAAATGAGCTTGCCGCTTCCTGCCGGATCGCACGCGAGCGCTCCGGGTCGACACGCGCCCTGCGTGCGATCGCCGGGGTACGCCGTCGTGTCGTATTGCATTTGGCACGGTGCGCCGAGCGGGATGCCGTTGTCGATCTGGCCGTCGCAGTCGTTGTCCTTGCCGTCGCAGACTTCCTTGGTCGGGCCTTGTCCGCCGACGCACGCGATGATGCCGCCCTGACATTGCTGGAGGCCCATCGTGCACTGTCCGACCGCGATGCCGCAGGTCGCGCCGCCGCCGGGGTCGCCGTTGTCGACGACGCCGTTGCAGTCGTCGTCCTGGCCGTTGCACGTCTCGGGCTGCGGCAGCTTGCCGCCGATGCATTGCCAGCCGTTCGTGCCCGCGCACCTGAGCTTGCCGAGCTGGCAAGCCGCCGAGAGTTGGCCGAGGCCCGTGCACGTCGCGCCCGGGGGCGGATCCCAGGTCGCGTTCTCGAAGCTGCACGAGTTGCCGGTGAGGTTCCAGCAGCTCGGGTCGGTCGGTGCGTCGCCGAGGGTTCCGTCGTCGATGATGCCGTTGCAGTCGTCGTCGAGTCCGTTGCACACCTCGACCGACGGCTGCTTGCCGCCCTGACAGAGCAAGGTGCCGCCGACGCACGCCGTCGTGCCCTTCGTGCACAAACCGAGGTTCGAGCCGCACGCGCGGCCGGAGCCCGGCGCGTTGTCGTCCACCGTGCCGTTGCAGTCGTTGTCGATGCCGTCGCAGAGCTCGCTCGACGGTCCGATCTCGCCCTGACAAACGATCTGGCCACCTGCGCAATGCAGGACGCCGAACTTACATTGACCGACGTTCGACGAGCCGCAGGTGCCGCCGCCGCCGGGATCGCCGTCGTCGACTTGCCCGTTGCAGTTGTTGTCGACGCCGTCGCAAATTTCCGTGCCCGGCAGCTTCCCGCCCTGACACTGCCAGCCGCCGTTCTGACAGACGATCGCGCCGGCGGAGCACGGCGCGGTGAGCGTGCCGAGTCCGGTGCACGTGCCCCCCGTGGGCGGAGCCCACTTGAGGGTCGAGAACGAGCAGCCGGTGCCCGAGTCGTTCCAGCACCCCGGGTCGCTCGGGCCGTCCGTCGGGTTTTCGTCGATCTCGCCGTTGCAGTTGTTGTCCTTGCCGTCGCAGATCTCCGGGGACGGCGAGACCTGGCCCACGCACACGACCCCGCCGTTCACGCACGCGGTGACGCCCGCCTTGCAGGTGCCGACGCTCGAGCCGCAGATCTGACCCACGCCGACCAGGTTTCCGGGTTCGTCGATCTGGCCGTCGCAGTTGTTGTCGATGCCGTCGCACACCTCGACGCTCGGCCCGGTGCCGCCGTTGCATTGCAACGTGCCGCCGACGCAATTCAAGGTGCCGGACTTGCACGCGCCCACGTTCGAGCCGCAGGTGGTTCCGCCGCCGGGGTTTCCGTTGTCGACCTGGCCGTTGCAGTCGTTGTCGAGGCCGTCGCATGCCTCCGGTCCGGGTCCGACGCTTCCCTGACACGCCCAGCCCGTCGAACCGGCGCACACGAGCTTGCCGGTCTTGCACGGCGTCGAGAGCGACCCGATCGTCGAGCACGTCGCGCCCGCGGGCGCGCTCCATGAGACGTTCCTGAACGTGCAGGTGTTCCCCGGGTTGGTCCAGCATCCGGGATCCGCGGGGGCGTCGGTGACGTTGTCGTCGACCACGCCGTCACAGTCGTCGTCGAGGCCGTTACACACCTCGGTGCCGGCGGTCACGCCGCCCTGGCAGACGATCGCGCCGCCGACGCACGCGGTGACGCCCTTCTTGCAAACGCCGGTGCTCGAACCGCAAGCGTTGCCGACGCCGGCGGTGACGCCGTTGTCGATCTGGCCGTCGCAGTTATTGTCGAGGCCGTCGCAAATTTCCGTGCCTGGCCCGACGTCGCCCTGGCAAACGAGCTGGCCAGCGACGCAGTTCGTCGTGCCGAGCTTGCAGGTGCCGACGCTGCTCTGTCCGCAGACGCCGCCGCCGCCGGGGTTTCCATCGTCGACCTGTCCGTTGCAGTTGTTGTCGGCGCCATCGCACACTTCCGTGCTCGGAAGCACGCCGCCCGTGCAGACGTAGCCGCTCGCTCCGCTGCAAACCAGCGTGCCGGGCGCGCAGGGCGCCGAGAGCGTGCCGAGTCCGGTGCACGTTGCGTTCGGTGGGGCGCTCCAGGTCTTGCCGCCACCCGAGCACGTCGTTCCCGGCACGTTCCAGCAGCCGACCGCCGCAGGCTGGTCGACTGGGTTGTTGTCGATCTGGCCGTCGCAGTTGTTGTCCTTGCCGTCGCAAATTTCGGGCGACGCCTTCACTTCGCCCTGGCAGACGATTCCGCCGCTCACGCAGGCGGTCACGCCCGCCTTGCACGTCCCGGTATTCGAGCCGCACACCTGGCCGAGGCCGGGGATGTTGTCGTCCACCGTGCCGTCGCAGTCGTTGTCGATGCCGTCGCAGACCTCCGCGGTCGGCCCGGTGCCGCCCTGACAAATGTCCTTGCCGCTCACGCACGCGAGCGTGCCAGGCTTGCAAGCGCCGGTGCCGGAGCCGCAGGTACCGCCGCCGCCGGGGTTGTTCTCGTCGATCTGTCCGTTGCAGTTGTTGTCGATGCCGTCGCACACCTCGGTCGACGGATCCTTCGAATTTTGGCAGGCCCACCCCGAGGCGCCGAGGCACACCAGCGACCCGACCTGACACGGGCTGCCCAAGGTGCCGGCGGCCGAGCACGTCGCGCCCGTGGGCGGCGTCCAGGTGAGAGAATTCTTGGCGCCGGTGAACGTGCAGGTGCTTCCAGGGTCCGTCCAGCATCCCGGCGCGGTCGGTCCGTCGGCGAGCGGTTGCTCGTCGGTCTGTCCGTTGCAGTTGTTATCGACGCCGTCGCAGACTTCCGGCTGCGGTTGGGTGCCGCCCTGGCACACGATGGCGCCGCCGACGCAAGCCGTCTTGCCCTTCGTGCAAATGCCGGTCGTCGTGCCGCAGTCGTTGTTCACCCCGGTGACGTTGTCGTCGATCTTGCCGTTGCAGTCGTTGTCGATGCCGTCGCAGATCTCCGCCGAGGGGCCGATCCAGCCGACGCACGTCGTTCCGTGGCACGCCTGCAAGCCCCTCACGCATTGGCTCGCGGGGAAGGTGTCCTGGTACACGAGGCTCGGCTGTCCGTTCGTACACGCGACCGGCGGCGCGTCCTCGTCGATCACGCCGTTGCAGTTGTCGTCGATGCCGTCGCACGTCGAATCGGTCGACGCCGGCTTGCTGTTGCACGCGGTGTACTGACTCTTGCCGGGTTTGGTGACCCCCGGAATGCACCCGCCCGGCGTTGCGACGGCGACGGCCGGACACGACTCGGTCCCCGCGCAATTGGCGGGCGGAGAAAACCCACACGCGATGTCGGCGATGCCGTTGTCGGCGATGCCGTCGCAGTCGTCGTCACAGCCGTTACAGAGCTCTTGCGTCGGCTGGCAATTGTTGGGACACGCCGAGAACGGCACGCCGCTGCCCGAGGCGTTGTCGGTGATGCCGTCGCAGTTGTCGTCCTGATTGTTGCAAGTCTCGTTCAACGGACAATGCGCCGGCGAGCCGCATTTCAGCTGCTGCTCGTCGACGGTGTTGGTCGAGAAATCGCTCTGCGTAGGATCGACCTCGACGTCGCAGTCGTTGTCCTTGTTGTCGCAGATCTCGCCGGGATCGGTGCAGAGCCACTTCGTGCTGATGTTGGTGCCGTCGGTGCTCGGGTCCCAACACGGCAAGAACCACGGGCTTCCTTGCGGCGAGCTCGTCGTGATGCTCGCGGAGTACGCGGCGAGACAGGCCGTGCGCAGAGCAGGGGTCGTCGCCGTGCAGCACATCGACGACGTCGGTGTCGGCGTTCCCGATTGCAGCGTCGGGAGCGGCGTCGCGGTTCGGTTGCGGTCGCAATAGACCTTCGAGCCTTCGTCGACGCAGCCGTTGCAGTTGTTGTCCTGGTTGTCACACACCTCTGGGCTCACCGAGCCGCTGATGATCCCCGAGAGCGACTGCGCCAGCGTCACCTCGTTGTTGGCGGTGAACGAGGTGGCCGAGCTGTTGGCGAGGCCGTCGTCGCCGCGGTCCGCGATCGCGTCGAGCGACGATTTTGTCGCGCCGGCGAACCCGATCACGTAGGTCTTCACGGGGACTCGCGTCCCTTGGATCAGAACGCCGACCGTGTTCAGTGCCTGAGCGGCGTTCGCCGGCGTGCCGCCGCACGTCTCGTCTCCGTCGGTGACCAGGATGACGTTGAGGCTCCTGCACACACGATCGTTCGTGGCGTCGATCGGGCTCGGGTGGTCGATCGTCGGGCCGCCCGTCGCGCAGTAGGTGCCGTCCGTCCACCCCGTCGACCAGCCGGCGGCGTAGTACTGATGGACCGTCCGCAGAATGCCCTCGAGGGGCGTGCTGCCGTCCGCGAAGATCTCGTGGCTATTGTCGGTCCGGTTGTCGACCCACTCGAGGAGGGTCGGCGTGTTGCTCGGCGGAGAGGTGGTCGGGCTCCACGTCGGGTCCTTCAACATGTCCACGACGATGTTTCCGCCGTTCCGCCAGTTGTCGGCGGGGAGCGTGATGCCGTTGATCGTCTGCGCGTTGTAGATCTGCGCGTTGTTCGCGCTCGGCCCGGCGCAATCGGGGCTGTTCCCGCACGATGCTGTTCCGTTTGGGTTCGCGAAGTCCGAGACCGCGCATCCGTTGCCCGAGTAGTGCTCTGCTTGGCCGCCCGCGCAGGTGCCGTTGGCCGTCGTACAGGTCGGAATGACGGCGCCGGCGCTGCAGCCGTGTAAGATGCGGGCGTACGTCGCGAGGCCGAAGTTCACTTCGCCGGAGAACGCCTGCACCGTGTGCCGCACCGCGCACTTCGCGTCGTTCAAGCGGGTGGGCGTGAGGCCGCACGAGTTCGGGGTCGCACCGCTCTTGCAGGTGTCGGTTCCGGCGTTCGCCAGATCGGTACAGCTGACCATGCTGCCCGACGTGTCGATGGCGAGCATGAAGTACGGCTTCGAAGACGCGGGCCACTTCGTAGGGTCCGGGCTCCGGCAAACGTCGGTTGATTGGGCGCGCGATTCGCCGCTCACCAGCAACGGCGCGGCCACCCCGAGAGATCCGAGAGCGAGCAATAAGCTGAGACGACGCGGCGAGCGCGCCGAGACGACACGGGGAACGATGGACATAGGACTCCTCGGACGCGACGGACCGCGGAGCACGCGCAGTCCACCACTCTCCATCCTCTCACGAAACGCGCGAACGCTGCATCCTCCATCGTTCGCGTCCGTCGTGAGCGCGGAACGATCTTGCGGCTCGCCGCGCACCTTTACGGATGGAGCTCGCGGTTACTTAAGAGGAGCGAGCCGAGCCGCGTCGACGACGCGTTCACGCTCGTTCCCTGTTCTCCCGTGCATGAAGGTGAATGTCGCTATCGCTCGGGAAGCTTGAAGGTCGAGCGTCGCGCGAACTCGGTCACCTCGGCGCGCGAGCGGAGTCCGAGCTTCTTTCTGATTCGATGACGGTAGCTCTCGACGGTTCCCACACGCACACCGAGCTCGGCGGCGATTTCCGGCCCCGTGTAGCCGCGCGCCATCAGCGCCAACACGGCGGCTTCGCGATCGCTCAGGAGCTCGGTCGGCGTTCCCTGGTCCAGTGGCGGCAGATCGAGAATCTCCTGCATCATCCGCGCAGCGAGCGGATCATCGACGTATCTTCTTCCGCTACGGACTCGGCCGATGGCGGCGAGCAAGTCGCTTTCCGGCGCTTGCTTCAATACGTAGCCGGCCGCTCCCACTCGAAATGCGCTCACGGCGTCGGCGACGTCGTCGTACCCGGTGAAGACGATGACGCGAACTTCCGGAATTTCGACCGACAGCGTCCGGATGGTCTCGAGCACGCCGCCACCGGGCATCCGAAGATCGGCGATGACGACGTCGGGTTTCAGCTGTCGAACTCCGTCGAGCATTTCCGCCGAAGTACCGACTTCGCCGACCACCACTAAGTTGGGTTGACGATTCAGAAAAGAGCGGAGTCCGGCACGGACTACGGCGTGGTCGTCGGCAATCAGAATCCTGATCGGCGAGGGTTCACTCATGCCTTCGGAAATGGGGGCGGCCCCATCACATCCCTTCCCTATCGCGATTATGGCGCACGCACGGGCCTCGTAACGTCGATCACGTAAAGGGATCCTTTACGCAAGACGGCGACGACTACTCTTGCGCACAAAGTCGTACTTCCGCTGACGGGCGCTCGTAGCGCTCGAGAACCACGTTGCATTTTGAAACACCCGCAGTGGCGCTCTCCGCCATTCCTTTGAAAGGCGTCGCCAAAAACGTAAAGGAATCCATGGCGCCAAAAAGTGGCTATCTACCGGAGATTAAAGAGAAAATTTGGCCAATTGGGTCGAGTGCGCCTATTCATCGGTCGTGGCAACGAACCGAGCTGAAGCACCGAACGACCGAGACGAGCGCCGCCGGGACTCCGAGATTCGATTGGTCCGCAAAGGGACCGAACCGAAGCGCCGGCGCAAGACGAGTCTGAGCCAGATGCTGTGGGGGCTCGATTGGCGCGAGCGGCTCCCGCTCACGGTCACCGACGACGGCGTCACCCTCCACGCGAGCACGTTCGAAGAATCGATGCCCTTCGTGCGGGCTCACTACGCCGACATCTTCCACCACGATGCGCAGAGTCTCTTCGCGTCGGCTCCGTCGAGCCCACACAAGGAACACTTCTATCGCGTCGCCGGAGACTTCTTCGAGCTTCGCGACGGAGAAGAGACCGTCGGGCTCGTGATCGGCAACCCGGTGGACTGGAGCACCTATTACATCCGCTCCGTCGCCGTGCTGCCGAACCGTCAGGGGCGCGGCATCGCGAGCCGCTGCCTCGACGTGCTCATCGGCGAGCTGGAGCGCGCCGGGCTCGAGCGCGTCGAGATCGAGACGTTGCCGTCGAACGCCGTGATGCTCGGCATGCTCACGGCATTGTCGTTCAACGTCACCGGTACCGTGCTTACCGAACGGTGGGGCGCGCTCATCCGCATGACGCGCTTCTTGAGCGTGCCGTGCGGCGACATTTTCACGCGCGCGTTCTGCGGCGGTGCGGCGTTTCCGCTCCGTCCGCGGAGCGCCGTCTAAGGTCGACCTATTCAACAGCGTAGAAAGGAGCTCGTCATGAACAAGAAGTTCGCCCGCTTTTGCTTCTGATCCGTGTTTCCGCCGGAGAGCGTGCACACCACGCTCTCCGGCGTCACCAAGCAAGACATCTTCGAGGGGGGGCATCGGCCCCGGAAGACCGACGGCCCGTAGTACCGAAATCTCAAGGACGACCCACATGTTCAGCGAGCAACTGAAGAACGACATCGACGACTACGTTGCGGTGTCGCGCCGCGAGAGCCGACTCCTTCGCGAGGCACGGACCGGGAAGCTCCCGTCGTCCGCGATCGGGCGCTACTTCGCGAGCATCCATTATCTGCTCACGCAAACACCGGTGCATCTCGAGCTCGCGCGAGAGCGGGCCCTCGCCGTCGGAGAAATCGAGCTGGCGCGTTATTTCGAGCACAAGTTCGAGGAGGAGCAGGGGCACGCGGCCTGGGCCGAGGCCGACATCGCGAAGCTCGCCCAAGTGTTCGGCGTCGCGGCGATTCAAGAGCCTGCGCCAGGCATCGTGAAGATCACGAAGAACACCCGCGCGGCGATCGAGAAAGACCCGTTCCTCTATCTGCCGTACATCCTCTTCGCCGAGTACTTCACCGTGAAGTTCGGCCCGGATCTCATCGGTGCGTTCGCCCGCTATTGCGGCGTTCCCACCGACGCGATGACCGCGGTCGGAAACCACGTGGAGCTCGATCGCGACCACGTCGCGGTGGGGTGCAAGGAAATCGACGCCTTGGTGTTCGACGAACGTCGCCACGAGGCGCTCCGCGTCATGCTTCGGGACACCATGCGGCGGGTCACCGCCTTCTACGACGAACTGTGCGAGGCCGCGTGAAAGCGCTTCGCTCTCCCGACGTCGCGGCGCTCGCGTCGCGATTCGGCGCGCCGCCGTATCTCGGAACCGTCGAGTGGTGCGTCGACGATGCGAAGATCGACGGAGCGACGATCCATCTCGCGGGCGTGGCGGTCGACGTCGACGGCGAGTGCGTCACGGGGAGCGCTGCCTCGACGGTCGAGGTTCCGGTCGAGCGGGCGTACCTCGAGCTCCTCGAGCGACTCGCCGTCCTCGAAGCGATCGAACGCGCGCCGTCGCGATTCGTGTTGGTCGACGAAACGGGGACACCCACCGGAATCGCGCCGTTCGGGAAAGTGTTTCCGACGAGTCCGACGCCCGACGAATGGCGCTGGGCCCGCTCGAACGGCGTCGCGGTGGGCCCCAGTTTCGGTTTCGCCGCGAATCGCGCGCGCCTGGAGCTGATCGAGCGAGATCGCGTGCTTCGTTCTTGGTACGGCGAGCTCCTGCCACAGAGTGCGGACGTCGAACCGGGTCTGTTCCCCGTTGCGCTTCGAGAGCACTACGACGTTCGCGCGAGCGCCTTCGGCAACTCCGAGGGAGGGGTCGTGTGCGGGGTCTTCGCGTTGCCGAAAGGCGGAGCACCACTCTCGTTCGGGTTTTCGGCGCGCCCGACGCGGCGTGAAGCGGTCGCTTCGGCGGCGCTCGAATGTCTTCAACGAATCGGCTTTCTATTCGGCGAAGCGAGCTCCGATCGAGCACCGGACGCCGCGCCGACTCCCGACTTTCATCAAGACTACTTTCTCGCGTCCGACGGAAACCGACGGGTCGAACAATGGCTAGCGGGAAACCATCAGGGACTCCACGTGTTCGCGACGGAACGGGCGCGAAACCCGAGGCGAGGCTATGTAGACTTGACCCCCGATTGGTTCCGCTCCGGACTCTCGGCGGTCCGAGCGATTCCCGAAGACGAAATCCCACTCTGGTTCGGCGCGTCGCATCCTCTAGTGGATGGCGCGCACTTGAGCGACATCTCCGTTCATCCGATCGCGTGAGTCGATAGGCGGGGTCGGCTTGCGACTCGCCACGGAGCGAGTAACGTCGACAGTCCGCATGGTGGCGGTCACGATACCCCGAGTCGAGCTGGGGCCCGAGCTTGGTCGTGGCGCCTACAGCGTCGTCTTGCGCGGTTCGCGCGACGGCCACGAGTTCGCCGTCAAGTTGCCGCGCCGAGCGGCGACCGACGCCGAACGCGAGCTCGGCTATCGGCGATTTCTCCGCGAGGCAGTGACGCTCGCTCGAGTGCGGCATCCGGCGTTGCCGTCGGTGATGGAGGTGGGCCGCGCGGACGGCATGCCGTATCTCATCATGGAGCTCGCCGCGGGGCAGACGTTGCTCGAGCGCCTGAAGCGCGGCCGGTTGGACCAAGCGGAAGTCCTGGTTCTCGGCGCGCAGATCGCCGGCGCGCTCGACGCGATTCACGCCGCGGGGCTGGTTCATCGGGACGTCACGCCGCGCAACATCGTCTTCGACGCCGTGACCGGAGCGGCGCGTCTCGTCGATCTCGGTTCGGCGTCACTCGTCCAATGGACGAAAGCGGACCGCGAGCAATCCTCGGTCGAGGTCTCCGCCGTCGACGTGACGTTCGCCGACTCGCGCGTCGACTTGATCGGGCTCGGCCTGGTTTTGCTCGACTGCCTGGGGGCGCGCGACGTGGACGCGACCGTCACGCCCGAGACGTTCGAAGCCGCTCTCGTGGCGCGAGGGGTGAGCGCCGCCTTCGGACGAGTGCTCGGGCGGCTCGTCGTTCCCGCGTCGCCCGAACGGTACGCCACCGCGGCCCGCCTCCTTGCCGATCTGACCGAGCTCGCGGAGGAGAAGGGCGTGTCGTCGTCGCTGCGGCGCAGCGGGCCCCGCACCGCCGATCGGCGATTGCCGTTGATCGGACGCGAGCCGGATCTCGATCGATTGCGCCGGGTGTGGGCCGAGGTTCGCCGGTCGGGAAAAATCGTTTTCTTGCGGGGCCCTCCCGGGATCGGAAAATCGAGGCTCGCGCGCACGTTCGCCGACGACCTCGCCGGCGCCGCGGTTCCCGTGCTCTCCGCCTCCTGTCACCCGAGGGATCCCCGGGCGTTCTCGGCGGTGCGCCAACTCGTCGACGGCTACTTGCGCGACGTGGAGAGATTGCCGGCGGCAGAGCGCGCTCGAGCGCTCGCCGACGTGCGCACGATCGCCGGCGACCTCGGGTCGTTGCTCCGGCTCCTGTCGCCGGCCCTCGCGCGCCTCTTTCACGACGCGCCCGCGGTCACCACCTCGGAGAACGCCGAGCAAGCGTTCGCCGAGAGCGTCGCGGAGTTCGTCGATCGATTGCTGCGTACCCTCGGCGGTGTGGTCGTCTTCGTCGACGACGTGCAGTGGCTCGACGCCTCGAGCCGCCGCGTGCTGTCTCGCGCGGCCAACCACGTGCGCGGTCTCCGGACCTTGTTCCTGTTCGGTGCGAGGAGTACCGAGCCCGCGGATCTCGCTCGCTTCACCGACACCATCACGTCGCCGGTGACGACGTTCGACGTCGGCGGGCTCTCGGACGACGAAGTGCTCCAGATAACGCGGAGCTATCTCGGCGCGCAAGTGCTCGATCGCTCGGTCGAGCAAGCCATTCTCCGCCTGTCGGACGGCACGCCGCTCCGGGCTCTCGAGGTGGTGCGCACCCTGGTCGACGAGGCAGTCCTCTTGCCGTCTTGGGGCAAATGGCTGCTCGACGCGGACGCCCTCACTCGGATGCATCTTCCGCGCGAGACGGCGAGCCTTCTCCGGCGGCGCATCGACTCGCTCGAGCCTGCCACGCGTTCGCTCCTCACCGTCGGTGCTGCGTTCGGCGTGAGCTTCGAAGAGGAGTTGCTCGTCGCCGCGAGCACCGCGTCGACCCAGGAGGTGGCCGCGATGCTGGGCGACGCTCAGCGGGCGCAGCTGATCGAACCCGCGGGCGACGCCGGGTTCCGATTCATCCACCACACCTTGCGCGACGTCTTGCTCGCAGCTGCGGACCCCGGCCTTCTGCAGCTCACTCACCAGCGCATCGCGGAAGTATTCGACGAGAAGGAAGCTCGGAGAGCGGGGTCCGGAGAGCTCCGCTTCGAGATCGAGCAAGGTCGGGTGAGCTCGAGCGGTCTCCTGCGCGGAGACGCCCCCACAACGGCCGATTCCGACGCCGACCCCATTTATCGACTCGCGTTCCACTACGCCGCCGGGGTTCCCGGCAAGACCTCCGCGCGCTCCGCTGCGGCCAACATCGCGGCGGGGCGCGCCGCCCTGAAGCGCTTCGACAACGAACGCGCGATCGTCTTTTTCGAAGCGGCCGAGAGTGCGCTCGCGACCGCTGGAACGCTTCTCTCCGCGGCGGTCCGGCTCCAGCTCGCCGAGGCGCGATTGCGCATCGGATCGCTGAACGAAGCGCTCGTCGATTTTCGCCGGGTACTCGCCGAGACGACCGAGCCGTTCACCGTTGCCGCTGCCTACGGTCGAATCGCAGTCCTTCACGTGCTCGAGCTGGACACCGAGCAAGCATGGGTCGCCCTCGATGCCGCCTTCGAGCGGCTGGGAGAGAAGCCGCCGCGCGAGGCCCCGCTCGATCTGCTCGCGAGCGCGGTCACCTGGGGTCGCCGTCGAATTCGCGCCCCTCGCATCGCCGACCCGGTATCGAGGAGTCGCGACGAAATTCTCTGTGCGCTCTACTACCAGGCGGGTCGCATCGCATTTTCCGGCGACAAGCCGGCTCGTCTGATCCCAGCGACGTTGCGCGCGCTCGAGCCCGCCGAGCGGCTCGGCTCGTCCGCGGCGCTCGCGAAGAGCTATCTCGCGTATGCCTTCCTTCTCACCGTCTCTGGTTTCAAGAGAGCCGGCGCGAGTTACGTGGCGCGCGCCGAACGAATAGCACGCGAGCTCAACGACCCGGTCGTTTCTTCCCACGCGCTCCAGCTACACCACGTCATCGCGGCCTGGGCGGGGCGGATCCAGGAAGCGATCGACGCGGGGAATCGTTGCGTCAACGAGTTCGGCCATTGGCGTGAACTCGGCGAGCTCAGTCAAGTCAGCTATTCGATCTACGAATTCGAATCCATTCGCGGACGCGACGAGGAAGCGTGGCGCGCCCTCGGTCGCGCCATCGATCGCATCAATCAACACGACGGCGCGCCCGTCGTTCCGGATTTCCTTCTCCTGTCCGCCCGCGCGGCGCTGACCGCGCTCGGGCGCGAACGCGGCGCGCGCTCTCTGCTTCATCGACTCGAACGCGCCACCGTCGCCCTTCCCCCGAGCAGCGCGTCCTACTCCGTGACGTTCGCGGTTCGAATCAAGCAGTACACCGAGAAGATGGACCTCGGTCCGGCGTTCGAGGCGCTCGTCGCCGAGTTCGAGAAGTTCGGAAAGAACCCGAAACGCGCGCACATCATGTTGGCGTCCTACTACGTGCAGGTCGCACACGCGCGCCTGCACACCTGTCTTCGGGCGAAGCCGGAAGCGCGGGCCGAACCGCTCGCGAACCTCTCGCGCGCCTTCGCGGATCTGAAAGCGGCGGCCCGCATCCCCCTCGTCCAAGCGCACGCTTTTGCCCTCGAAGGCTACGATCATTGGTTTCGGGGCCGACACGGCGAGGCCGAGATCGCCTTCGCGAACGCCGAGCGGATCGCCATTTCCGAGACGGCGCCGTGGGTGCTCTACGCCGTGCATCGTGGTCGAGCCCACATGCTGCGCGCGCAAGGCCGACTCGACGCGGCGCAGGATCAGGCGACGCTGGCCGAATCCGTGGCGCGCGAGCACGGTTCGCTCTACCGGTCGCTCTGGGTGCGCGAAGAGTTCGAGCTCCGCGTGCCGCGCATGACGGCCGACAGCAGCGACCCGAGTCTTTCGATGTCGCTCGAATCGTCGGTCCTCGTCGACGAGACGAGCCCCGGTCAAGGCGCGTCGGGAGCCCGCCGGCAGCTCCGCGCGCTCTTGCGGATCAGCCAGGCGCGCGCCCAGGAGCTCGACCCCGATCAGCAGGCGCGTCTCGTGGTCGACGAGCTACTGCAGGCCTTGCGCGCGCAGCGAGGCTTTCTCTTCCTCACGCGCGAGATGGCGCGGCCGCCGACCGACGGTGCGCCCTCCGAATCGGAGGATCTTCGCGGGATCCAGTTCATCGCCGGCCGAGACGCCGCGGGTCGAGACATCGGCGACGCGGGCGACCAGGCGTTGGACGTCGTGCGGGAAGCGATGCTCGCGGGCGCGGCGCTCGGAAGCGAAGGCTTGGCGTCTCGCGCGCACACGGCGACCACCGCGCGTCACAGCGCGATCGCCGTCCCCCTGGTCGTCGATGACGTGACCGGTGGCATCGTGTATCTCGATCGCGCGCTCGGCGAGGGCATTTTTACCGACGCAGACGCGGACGTCCTCACGGTTCTCGCCGGTCAGGTTTCCGTCGCGCTCGAGCTGATGCGATCGCTTCGCGCCCGCGAGAAGGCACAAGAGAACCTGCGCGCCGCGGAGAAGATGGACGCGGTCGGCCGCTTCGCGACCGGCATCGTGCATGACTTGAACAACATGCTGTCGGCGATCCGGATGGCGTCCGTCGCGATGGCACAGACGCCCGACGCCATGGATCTGGTCGGGGAAGACATCCGGACCATCGAGAGCGCGCTTCAGCGCGCCAACGAGCTCACGCGCCAGCTCGGCGCTTTTTCGCGCGGCGAGTTCGGCAAGCGCCAGCTTCTCGACGTCAACGCGCGGCTAGAGCGCCTCGTCCCGGTCATTCGCGGGATCGTCGGCGACGATACCGAGATCGAGACACGGCTGTCGCCCAGCCTCGGCGACATCGTCATCGACTCGGATCAGTTCGATCAGGTAGTCATGAATCTCATCGTGAACGCCCGCGATGCGCTGAACAACACCGGGCGTATCACGATCGAAACCGAGCTCGTGGAGCTCGACGAAGCCTACGCCCGCGAGCATCCCCGGGTGCGGCTCGGCCGCCACGTTCGCCTCTCGTTGAGCGACACCGGCCATGGAATGGACGAGGATATTCGGCACAAGATCTTCGAGCCGTACTTCACCACCAAGGGCGAGACGGGTGGAACCGGGCTCGGTCTATCGAGCGTGTATTGGATCGTCTCGCGTTCGGGCGGGCACATCGACGTACGCAGCAAAATAGGCGAAGGGACCACCTTCGCCCTCTACTTCCCGTGCGCCAAGCCCTCCGACGAAGTCACGTTCAAGTCCGTCGCCAAGACCGGCCCCAAGAAGCCGTCGCGGGAGACGGTGCTGCTCGTCGAAGCCGACGCGAGCACGGCGCGTCACTTCGAGCAGGCGCTCGTCGAGCGGGGGTATCGAGTGCTCGCGACGCGAAGCGCAGCGCAGGCCCTCGATCTCGTCCGCCAGCGGGTTCAGGACGTGGAGTTGGCGATCATGAACGTCGCGCTCGAAGGAACGAGCGGTCTCGAGCTCGCGCGCGAGCTGAAGAAACTCAAGCCGAACCTCGGCGTACTGTACGTGTCCGAGGATCGCGGCGGCGTCGTCGCGGAGCGCGGCATCGTCGGCGGCGAGGTCGAGTTTCTTTCGAAGCACATCGCCGCTGAAGCGTTGACCCGTCGTGTGCGCGAAGTGATCGAACGCGCGCGCACCGCGTCGTAGCGCCTCGTGACTCTCGCGAAAGTAGCGTAGGAGCGTCCCCGCGGGCCAGAGCCGTGAAAGCTCCGCCCGCGAGGATCTGGCTATTGGGGGGGCGCGTTAGGTTAGTGAGATGGCTTCAGGGGCAGACCGTCCCTTCGAAGCACACCGGCGCGTTCGCTATCGTGCAGCAGAGGCTGTTTCTGACGCGAGCGCACTCGGTGGTGCAAGGACAAGCGGTGCAGCCCGTCGCCGGCACGGCGGTGCGGCAGTTTCCGGCGATGCAGAGCTGGTCGGCATTGCAGGCGCGCGCGCAACTGCCGCAGTGCGCGGCGTCGGTCTGGGTGTCCACGCAGACGTTGCCGCCGCGCGCTCGGCACTCGGTGAGCGCACCAGCTCCGGTGCCGCAGTTGTCGGCGCATTTGCCTTCGTCGCACACCTGCGTCGCCGTGCATTTCGTGCCGCACGCGCCGCAGTTCGCCGCGTCCGTCTTCAGATCCACGCACGCGCCGGTGCACGCGGTCGCGCCGGTCGGGCACGCGCATGCGCCGTCGGTGCAGGTCTGCCCGAGACCGCAGGCAGTCCCGCAAGCGCCACAGTTTCGCGCGTCCGTCTTGGTGTCGGCGCAGACGCCGTTGCAATCGGCGAGTCCGGAGCTGCAGGAGCAGATGCCCGCGGTGCACGTATTGCGATTCGGGACGTTCGCGCAATCCATATTGGTCGCGCACTCCTCGCAAACGCCGGTGCTCGTGTCGCAGATGGCGAGGGGGGCACGACAGCCGGTGTTGGCCGTGCACTTGGCTTGACAGGTGTGCAACGTCGGGTTGCAGACATCGCCCATCGTCGTGCAGTTCGCGTCGGTCACGCAGGCGACACAAGTGTTGGTCGTCGTGTCGCAGAACGGCGCGTTCCGATTCATGGCGCAATCGGTGTCGGCGGTACAGCGGACGCAGGCGTGCGTCGTCATGTCGCAGATCGGTCGATTGGTGTTCGCGCAGTTCGCATTGCCCAGGCACGCGACGCAGCTGTTCGTCGTCGTGTCGCAGTAGCGCGTCGGCGCCGTGCAATCGCCGGATCCCGTGCACGAGGTCGCCTTCGTTCCGCCGGTGCCGGTCGCGCCGCCGGTCGTTCCGCCGGGGCCCGAGTCGGAAGCCGTGCCGCCGCCTCCGGTGATGCTGCCTCCCGAACCGACGGTGACTCCGCCGCCGGAGCCGACCACGACCCCGCCGCCGGAACCGACGACGCCTCCGGAGCCAACGGACACGGCGCCGCCCGAGCCACCCGAGCCGAGCGGGGAACCCGAATCGATGAGGCCGCTGCCTCCGGTGTTCGAGCCGCTACCGCCGGTCGTCGAAGACGAGCCGCCGCAGCCGACGAAGACGAGCGTCGATATCGACGTCATCGAAATTGCCAAAGCAAAGGTTCGAAGCTGATTCATGAAACGCCTCCAATGTTCACACCCGTCCCTGGGTGAGAGACTCAGCGAGTGCTCGGGCGCGGCGACGAACGAGCGCGCAGATCGGTCGAACGACCCGCGACGATGTGGGCGGCTATGCGACACTCATGGCGATGAGAAGCCGATGAAACGAGCACCCTGACGGACACAGTCACCAGTTGATGCAAAATCAAGGCAGGGAGAAACGCGCGCGGAGCTCGTTGAACGCGTCGATTCGTCGAGGCGTTGTGCCCCTCGATCCGAATGTGAAAGAAGCTTCACCGCCGCGGAAATTTCCTTCGCAACATCGGTCGGATGGTTGCACGACTCACGTGCGCGCGAAGCGTGCTCGTCTCGCAGAGGAGACTCTCTCGTCATCCATCGATCATCGCGATGCGACCTCGCGCGATCGCCAACCGAGATGGCAGTGCGATCAGCGCGATCGCAGCAGCACGACATCGACTCACATTGGCTCTTTGCGATTAGCTTTCCGCGACGCTTCGACGTCGCGAAATATTCTCGCTCTGATAAATTGGGTTCCATGCGGCGGACCCTTTTCAGCACACTGTTTCTCGCAAGCCTCGTCGCGGGAGGCATCGCGGGGGCGTGCTCGTCTTCGACCGGAGACGTGAAGTCGAAGGGCGGCAAGGTCACTCCCGGCACCGGCGGCGGCGGTACAAATCTCGATGGGGGCGGTGGCGGGGGCGGGCTCGTCTTCAATCTCGACGGTGGCAATTCGACCACCCTGACGGTCACTCCGGCGACGACGACGATTACCGTGAATCCTGCGGCGGGACCGCTCCCCACGGTCCCGTTCACCCTTCACGGGAATACCGGCGGCGAGGCGCCGTCGTGGCGCGTCGAGAATCCGTCGCTCGGCTACATCGACCCCAATGGCGTGTTCACGCCCACGGGTACGGTAGGGGGGGTGGAAACCATCGAAGCCGTGGTCGGCAGTCAGAAGCCGACGGCGACCGTCACGATCAACATCGCCTATCAGCAGAACGGCAACGGCGCGACGATGACGTCCACCGACGCCGGCGCAGGTGGGCTCGGCGGCGTGGGCGGCGAGGGCTTCGGCGGTCCAGTCGACACCGGGCTCATCGCGACGTTGCAGGGCAAGCCGACCGCGGACGCGTCGCTCAAGATGCTCTACCCGTACGACCAAACGGTGTTTCCGCTCGATCTGCTCCCTCCGCTCTTTCAGTGGACCGCCGGGAGCAATGGGACCTTCGATGCCGTCTACATTCACCTCTCGGCTCCGCCCTACTTCGACTACCAAGGCACCTACGCACGCCCCGCGCTCCTCGCCACTGGCGCGAACTTTCTGCGCCATCCGATCCCTGCGGACGTCTGGCGCGCCGCGACGCTCAGCGCGGCGGGAAGCACCCTCAATGTCGAGATCGTGCTCGCCGCTGGCGGCAAGGCGTACGGTCCGCTCAAACAGACCTACAACATCGCACTCGCCCCGATCAGCGGTCGCGTCTACTATCAGGCCTACGCCACCGCGTTCGTCCACAACATCGGGACACAAACGAAGTGGGGTACCAAATTCGGCGGCGCAACGCTCTCGATCGACGTTGGCGCGGACGCGCCTGCGCTCGTCGCCGGGACCAACTCCGACGACCAGTCGGGTTGCCGGGTGTGCCACTCGGTGTCCGCGTACGGTGATCGTATGGTCGTGCAACACGGCGACGACTACACGCGCACTTCGTCGTACGACTTGAAGAACGGCAACACCGAGAGCACGCCCTATCCAAATGGTTCCGCGGGCTGGGCCGGTCTCTATCCCGACGGCACGATCGGGCTCGCGAACTCCGTCAACGTGACCGGGAGCAGCTCCAACACCGGCAATACCGCGCTCTACGACATGGCCAGCGGCGCGGTCATTCCGTCGCCGGGCCTCGCCGATTTCGCGACGCACATCTCGCTGCCGGCGTTCTCGCCGGACGGCAAGCACGCCGCGTTCGGGCTCGTCGACGGCCCGAGCAACACGACGATCGGAGCGCCGAACAAGCAGCTGGTCGTCATGGACTTCGACCTCGCGACGAAGACGTTCTCGAACCCCCAGCTACTCTGGCAAGGCGCGGGGATGGCGTCCAACGAGCGCGCCGCGTTCGTGACGTTCACGCCCGCGAGCGACGGGGTCGTGTTTCAGCGTCGGTGGGACGGCGACGGCGATTATTCGAGCTGGCACGGCGCTCACTCCGAGCTCTGGTGGGTCGACCTGGCGACGAAGACCGCGACCCGGCTCGATTCGGTCAACGGCGTCGGCACGGACGGCAAGCAGTACCTGCCGACGGGGCCGAACAACCACGATCAGGACCAGAACCTGAACTACGAGCCGAGCATCAGCCCGGTCGCGTCGGGCGGTTACGCCTGGCTCGTCTTCATGAGCCGCCGACTCTACGGCAACGTCGCGACGAGCGATCCATGGCATAGCGATCCGCGCAACTACGACACGCACGTCGCGTGTCCGCCGCCCGCTGACGATCCGGATGGCTGCTACACAACGAAGAAGATCTGGATGGCCGCGATCGACCTGAACCCGACCCCGGGCAAAGATCCGAGCCACCCGGCCTTCTACATCCCGGGCCAGGAAATCCAGGGCACGAATTCGCGTCCGTTCTTCGCGTTGAAACCGTGCGTATCGGACAGCGGGACGTGCACGACCGGTGTCGATTGCTGCAGTCGTTTCTGCCGTGATGGCCTCTGCGTGCCGCCGCCGACCGATTCGTGCTCGCAGATCAACGAGAGCTGCACGACGAGCTCGGACTGCTGCCCGGGCTCGCAAGCCCAGTGCATCGGCGGCGTCTGCGCCGTGATGATTCATTAAGTGCGGCTTCGCGCCTCGAGAGGAGACACCGTCGGGCCCCGAACCGGTCCGCCGGTCTCTTTCGAAATGGCGGTCGTTTTCCCGGTTCCGGCGTCGCGTGCTACGCATGACGCGCGATGTCGATTGCGCCCGTAGAGAACACGCCCGTCGGCGAATTGGAGGCGTCGCCCGCGATCGAACCGGTCGCCGACTCCGAGCGTGAGGCGCTTCCCGTTCCTATTGGAGAGAAGATCGCCGATCGGTACGTCGTCGACGGCGTTCTCGCGACCGGGGGCATGGGCGTTGTTTGCCTGGCCCATCACATCGAGCTCGAGCACTCGGTCGCCATCAAGTTCCTGCGCCACCGTTTCGCCAAGAACGAGGCGGTCGTCGAGCGATTTCTCGGCGAGGCGAGGTCGCTCGCGTCGCTCCGGAGTCGCCACGTCGTGCGCATCATCGACGTCGGTCAGCTCGCGACGGGCACGCCGTATCTGGTGATGGAATATCTCGAAGGGACGGACCTCGAGACGTTGCTCATGAAGGAGGGCCCCCTCTCCGTCGAGCGCGCCGTGGACTACGTCCTTCAGGCCTGCGAAGCGCTTGCGGAAGCGCACGCCGCGGGGATCGTCCACCGCGACGTCAAACCGGAGAATCTGTTCCTCGCGGGCGGCGGCGACGCGGCGCCGATCGTCAAGGTCGTCGATTTCGGAATCGCGAAGCGGCTCGACGCGACGCGGACCAAGGTCGTCACCGGGCCGACCGACAGCATGGGCTCGCCTTGCTACATGTCGCCCGAACAAATGGCGTCACCGCGCGCCGTCGATGCCCGCACCGACGTGTGGTCGATCGGCGTCGTGCTCTATCGGCTCCTCTCCGGCGAATTGCCGTTCGATGGCGACTCTCTCGTCGAGATTTTCGCGCGGGTCGTGCACGCACCGGTGCCGCGGCTCGCCGAGCTCCGACCGGAAGTGGACCGGCACCTCGAGCGGATCGTCGAACGCTGTCTCGAAAAGAAGCCCGAGGCGCGCCATCCCTCGATCGCCGCGCTCGCCGAGGAGTTGTCGTCGTATCGCGCCGCGGCGCTCTCGCAAACCAGTCCGTCCCTGACGCCGACCTTGCACTCCACGCGGTATCCGAGTGAGGCGCCGGTCGTCACGAACGTCGATGCGCCGGTCGATTCGGCGCACGTCGGGCGTCGGGTCCGATCTTTTCTCGCGACGGCTGCGGTCGCGATGAGCGCGGCCATCGCCGGGACGGCGCTTCGGCCCACGCTCGGGCAAGCGCTGAGCGCGGTCGCCGGAGGCGCGCGACGCCTCACGACGTCGGCGACGCTCGCGGCGACCGCCGAGACACCGCGCGCGGCGCGCCGTCGTGCGGTCCTCGTGGAACCCCTCGGCGTGATCGCCTCGGCTCCGGCGCTCGCCGACGAGGCGTCGAACGACGGCGCGACGGAACCCCACGACCTCCGAGCGCTCCGCGAGATGTCGCGCAAACGTCGCCCGCCGAAGCACCACGCGACGTCGCGCCTCGTCGATCCGCCGGCGCCCGTTGTCGTTCCCGAGTCGCCTCCCGCCGTCGCGGCGCCCGACGATTCCGTCCCCACACCGACGCCCGAGCCGCCGATGGCGCCCCCCCCTGCTGCTTCTGCGACCTCGCCCGAGCCCGACCCGAACGCTCCCACCGCCGATGAGCGCGCGGAGGCTCAATCGCGGGAAGACCGCTACAAGAGTTACCTGCACGAGCACGGATGGCGCCCGCTTCGAGACGTGCTCGACGAGCTTCGAGGGAGTCGTTCCGAGCCTCCCGGGAACGATCGACCCGCCGCGGCACCCGGAACGCCCACTCCGCCGCCGCCAAGCCAACGATAGATCGACGAGAGGGTTTACTACCGGCGTGGCTGGCGCTCTAACTCGGCGCCTCCCATGCGGACCCTCAAGGACCTTCGGCCCAAGCGGTTGTCGTGGCCGACCTTGGTCGCGTTGCTCGCGCTGTTTCTTCTCGTCGATCACGCCGCGTCTCGCCGGAAGACCGAGGGCGGCGAGCGAGGTCGGGTAGTGATGCTGAGCGCTCCGCGTCGTTCGCCGGACGCTTATGGCCGCGCCGGCGATCTGCTCCTCGAGGGACCCGAAGGCGCGACGTTGACGGTCGGCGCGGCGCCGAACCTCGCCGGGCATCGTCCGCTGCTCGGCGCGATCATCGACGCGCTGCCGACCAACTCGGACGCCTCCGATCCGCTGATCTGGTTTCGAACCGTCACCGCGACGGCAAAGGACGAAGTGAGCGATCTCCCGGTAAGGTCGCCGCAACCGTTCAGCTGTGACGGCGGCGCGCCCGGCGTGCGCGAGCTCGGCGCGTACGGGCAAACGGTGACCACGAAGATCTGCGCGGAAGCGCGGGGGCGATTCAGCATTCACACGTCGGTCGCCGAGCTCGCCGAAGGGTCGTCGCTCGTGGACGAGATCAACGTCGGTTCGCTTCCGGTCGTCGTCGACAAGGACGGCGCGGCGTGGGAAGCCGAGCACGATACGACGTTCGTCGCGTTCGACCACGGCGGCACCGCGATTCTCCTCGAGGCGCGCCGGATGCACGTGAGCCGTACGTTTTCGCATTTCGGCGCGGAGACGTTTCCGTCGCCGATCCTCGTCCGCTACGGCGCGGAGCCGAAAATCGCGCGCACGCTCACCGTCGTGGCGGGGGACGTGCTGTCGGCGATTTCGCTCTTGCCCGCGGCGTCGCGCCGCGTCGAAGTCACGTTCGGCGAAGGCCGTGGCGGTTCCATCTCTCTTCGCGATGACGCGGATCACGAGCTCGCGACGGGAACGGTCGCGAGCGGCAAAAAGCGGGAGCTCCGCTTGCCGCCGGGCTTCGGCACGTACGCCGTGCTCACCGACGATCGCGGCGTGGTCACCGACGCGCACGTCGCGTTGCCGCTTCCCGGCGCGTCCGCAAGCTTCGTCGCGCGCGATGCGAATCGCGGGACGCTCGCGCTCACGTACCGCGACGACTCGGGCGCGCCGCTTCCGGTGCACGCGCTCTTCAAGGGACTCGACGGAACGCCGGATCCGCTTCCTGCGAAGGCGACCGGTCGCACGTATCCGGCGGGACGCTCGCTATATTTACTCGACGGAACGACGGCGTTCGCCGTTCTGCCCGGACATTATCGCGTCACGGCGTCGCATGGCCTCGCCTATTCGCTTTCGGTGCGCGAGGTCGCCGTCGAGACCGGCGCCACGGTCGCGATCGACGACGTGCTCCGCAAGGTCGTCGACACTGCGGGATGGCTCTCCGCCGATTTTCACCTCCACTCGGCGCCGAGCCCGGACTCCAACGTCAGCCTCGACGAACGCGTCGCGAGCCTGTCGACCGAAGGCGTCGAGCTCGCCGTCGCGACCGACCACAATCGCGTCACCGATTTTCGTTCGAGCGTCGCGCGCCTCGGGCAAGGCGCCCGCGTGGCGACGGCCGCGGGCGTCGAGATCACCACGGGGAGCCCGAAGTGGGGCCATTTCAACGCCTACCCGATGCCGCTCCCACACGGCGCGCCGGAAGAAGGCGTCCCGGTTTACTACGGTGTCGACCCGCGGGATCTCTTCGCCTCGGCGCGCAGTCTCGGCGCGACGATCCTCGAAGTGAATCACGCGCGCATGGACCCGGCGATCGGCTACTTCGACCTCGTGCATCTCGACCCCCGTACGGGTCGCGCCGATCCGACATTTTCGACGGACTTCGACGTATTCGAAGCCTACAACGGGATGTGGGTCGAGACGCTCGACAAGGTGCGCCAAGGGGCGCTCGACCTCGTCGCGCTCGCGCGTCGCGGTAAACAAGTCGCCGCCGCCGGCAACAGCGACTCGCACAAGCTGCTCTACGAAGAAGCGGGCTATCCGCGAACTTGGGTTCACACCGACGCCGAGCCCGCGACGACCCGCGCCGATCGGACTTGGAAAACGCTCCTCGCCCGCGACACGACGGTGTCGTCGGGGCCGTTCGTCGAGATGACCGTGCAAGGGCAGGGGATCGGGAGCGTCGTTTCGCCGTCGCCGGACGGCACCGTGCACGTCAAAGTCCGTGTCTCGGCGCCCGCATGGGTGCCGGTCGAACGCGTCGAAGTCTGGCGCGACGACGTTCCGGTCGCACACTTCCAGGTCACCGACGCCCCGAAAGACGGTGTGCGCTTCGAGCGCGACGTCACCGTGCCGATCGGTTCAGCCGACGCGGTCGTGCTCGCCTGGGCGGACGCCAATGCGCCGCTCCCCGACGTCGTGCCGTACGAGCACGCGCTTTCCGTCGGCTTCACCGGTCTCGTCTACGTCGATGCCGACCACGACGGCATCGTGAAAGTTCGCCCCGCCACTCCCTGAATCGAGAGTCCAAACGCGTGCAAACGAGTAAGGACGCTCGGTGATCGCGCGGGCCCGGCTCTCGTGTAGAATGACGGGATGATCGGGAAATCGAAGGCGCGGATGGCCGGGACCGTCGCGCGCGGTGTGCTTGTGCTTGTGCTTGGCGCGACGGGATGTTCCACGAGCTCGGGTGCCGGTTCGGTCCCCATCGAGGTGCTCGTGGATTCTGGGCCGCCGGATTCCAGCGTGTGTCCGTCACTGGTCGTCGAAGACGGGCAGCGCGATGCGCGGGCCGCGTGCACGTTCAAGGCGGGCGCGAAAGCGGTCGACACGCTCGGCATCTCGAGCGCGGTGAAGGCCGGTCTTCCGATCAAAAACGTCATCGTGATGATGCAGGAGAATCGCGGGTACGATCACCTGTTCGGTCATCTGTCGGACTCCGATCCGTCGCTCTACACGCCCATCCCCGATTCGTTTTCGAACCTCGATTCGAACGGCGCCGTCGTGAAGCCGTTTCACCAGACCACGACGTGCTTTCTCACCGATCCCGACCACCAGTGGGACGCGATGCACGCGCAATCGAACGGCGGAAAAATGGACGGCTTCGTCACCAGCGCGGCGAACAGCCCGAGCGGCGGCGACGGACACTTCGTGCTTGGCTATTACGACGAGACGGATCTGCCGTTTTATTATTTTCTCGCGAAGACGTACGCGCTCGCCGACAACCACTTTCCGTCCGTGCTCTCGGGAACCTGGCCCAATCGCGACTATTTGTACGCGGGTACGTCGGGCACGGTGAAGAACACCCTCGACGGCGTTCCCGATGCGCCGACGCTCTTCGACGCGATGACGACGGCGAACGTCACGTGGGGCGTCTATTCGGACAGTTTCCCGCTCGAGCTCGCGCTCGAGTGGTCGAACTCGCACCCCGGCGTTCACACGATGGCCGAGTTTTACTCCGCGCTCGCAGACGGAACCTTGCCGAGCGTCGCGTTCGTGGACGGTGAAGTGAACGCCGAAGACGACCATCCGCCGGCGGATCTACAGGTCGGCGAGAAGTGGTCGAAGGGCATCTACGACGCCACCGTGAAGAGCCCGCTCTGGAAGAACACCGCGCTCCTCTTCACGTTCGACGAAGGCGGCGGTTTCTTCGACCATGTGCCACCTCCGACGGATGCTTGCATCGCGCGGCCCCAAGACTCGGACTTCTTCGAGCTCGGCATTCGCGTCCCGCTCGTCGTGATTTCGCCGTGGGCTCGCCGTCACTACGTCTCGCACGTGCGGCACGAGCACACGAGCATCACGCGCCTCATCGAGCTCCTCTTCGACGTGCCCGCGCTCACCGCCCGCGACGCCAACAGCGACGCGCTCCTCGACATGTTCGACTTCGGATGCAAATCGCCCGCCGCCATTCCGGACGCACCCGAGTCGGGTACCGGCGGGTGCAACCCGGACGGTGGAGGGCACTAGATTCGAACTCGGCGGTCGTGGCAGAAAGCGCTCGACTCCAATGCTTTCGTGAGGCGCGCTACGTCGTTTCGCTCCGACGAGCCGAAACCCCTGCTTGCAGGAAACCGAGCACGATCATCGGCGTCACCAGCGCGCCTTCGACCGCCGCGAAGCCCGCTTTCAGCGCGACGAACGACGCGCGGTCGAGCGCGCCGACGCCCGACACCCAGAGCGCGAGGATGACCGGCGGGCAGAAGAGCGGCACCGCGAGGCAGCCGAGCAACACGCCTTGTTTGAACCAGGCGCGCGGAAATCGGCCGACGAACGTGGCGAGCCCTTCGGAGAGGATCGGCGCGCTTACCTTGCCGCGCGCGACGTCGTTCTTCACCTGGAAGGCCATCACGAGCACCGTTCCGAACGTCACGCCCCACGCCGTGCCGACGATGTCCGGCGCGACGCCGGGGATCGACCAAACGGGAAACTGCGGACTCCCGCGCGTCGCGAGCCAGCCGAGGCCCCCGTTGATGAGCGCGTTCGCAATCCCGGCGCCCACCCCGCATTGGATGAAAACGTAACGGCGTTGTTCCGGGGACACTCTGGTTTACCTTCCGATCTTCGGCGGGCATCCGTACGCGACGAACGCTTTCGCTCCCAGCATCTCGTTGCAGGTCGCCGGGCACAAGAGGAGCGTCATCGGCGTCGCCGGATCGTCGAAGTACCAGCCTTCGCCCCCATTCGGCGCGCAATCCGCTGCGTCTTTAACGCGCGGCGACTCGAGCCACGCGTCGCTCCCGATGTGGGCAAAGCGAAACCCGACGAGTGACGGATCGAATGAGCCTCCCACCGGTGGGGTGAGGGGAAAGCTACAGCCGGGGTCGATACCGAGGGCTTCCAGCATCGTTTGTGCAAACGCATGCTCCGAGTCGACGCGGGGCAAGTAGCGGGCGTGATCGGTGCCGCCCGCTTTCGCGATCGCGTCGAGCTCGTCGCTCTGGGGCCCAAACCCAATCACGAGCGTGAGCACCGGTGGATTGTTCGAGGCGCCCTCGCGCGCGGCGTTGGTCCCCGCGGTCAAGTCGCATTCGTCCGCGGGTCCGCCGGTGACGAGCACGACGACTTTTTGCGTGGTGGACGGCGCCGACAATTGCGTCTCCATGTAGGTCACCGCGCCAACCAGCGCTTGCCCGAGGGGCCTTCCCCCGCTCGGTTGCGTGCCGGCCATGGCCCGCGCAATGGGCCCCTGATTCTGGGGAAGCGGGCTGAAGGGCACGGCGGGCGTGTAGTACGCGGCATTGCAGACGTCGGGGACATCGTCGGCGGGGAAAAACTGAACGCCGAGGTCGAGGCCCGGTGTGTAGCCGCCTTCGACGAACTCGGTGACGGCGAGCTGGGTCGCGCTCCAATAGTCCGAGCCCGCGTCCGGCACGGCGCTCGTTCGCGACGCCGAGCGGTCGATCATCAAGTAGACGTCGACGAGGGAAAGGTTCTGCTCGATCGTTGGAAGCGAGGGCGCGCATTCCGTCGCGTCGCTCGAGAACGTGAACGCGCCGTCGAGTAGCGCGGCGTCGCGTGTCGTCGGGGCTCGAGCGTCCACGATCGCGCGCCCAGTGTCGGACGTGCCCGGCCCTCCGCCGGCCGATTCGCGTCCGATGTCGCCGCCCGCGACCTTGCCCGAGCAACCGAGCAGCAGCACCGTGCCGAACAGCGCGACACTCCGTGCTTTCACGAGCGAAAGCCTACACCCCCGGCGCTTCAATCGTTCCGGACGAGCACGAAATAGTGATCGAGCGCCTTCTCTTCCTTGTACGCCGCGCCGATCGTCACGTTCTTCGCTACCCGGCGCATGAAATCACGGGTGCGGTTGTAGACGAATTTTTGAAGCCCCTTGGTATTCGGGATCACCTTCGGCCACGTGTCGGCGACGGCGCCGTCGGGAACCTGAAAATAGTCCACGACGATCCCGCCGCGCTCCTTCCACGTCGCTTGGCCGTCGGTGGACAGCGCCACGAAGAAGCCGGGCCCCACCGTTCCGATGAAGGGCGACTGGTTGTAACCGAAGAGCCTCGCGGTGCCGTCGCTCGGTCGGCAAAACCTTTTTTCGAACCCTTGCAGCGGTCGCGGCATCGGCAACGTGTTGCGACCGCTGTGACGAACCGGATCGAGCGGCGCGAGATTCGCGGGAACGAAGTCGGAGAGCGACAGCGGTCGCGACGCCGCCGCTTTTCGATAGAGCGTGCGCTGCTCGCCTCGGTTCAGCGAGAGCGCGGCTTCGTGTCGTTCATGAGTCGAAAGTGCGTCGAGCGCTTCGGCGATCGCGTCGATGCCGATCGAGTCGTCGGCCAGAAGTGCCTTCAAGTCCACGGCGCCACGTTAACCCAAGCCCGCGAGCCTGCAAGACACGCGGTTCTTCTCACCTCCCCGCGAAAAACGAGTGCTTGCCGGCCCAGGAGGGCAGCACTAAACACGATCCGAACCATGCGGGCGGAGCGCACGAACCTCGACGTGTCGTCCGACTTGGGTAGCTTGATGAAAGCTGCCGCGGAACGCGTCGCCGGCCTCGCGGAAGCTGCCATCGCCGCACGAGGTCGGTTTTCGATCGCCCTCTCCGGAGGGTCGACCCCTCGCGCGCTCTACGTGCTTCTGGCTGGGGAGCCCTTCGTGTCGCGGATCGACTGGGAAAAGACGCAGGTCTTCTGGGGCGACGAGCGCGCGGTGCCTCGAGACGCGACGGACAGCAACTACCGTATGGCGAACGAGGCGCTCCTGTCGCACGTCGCCATCCCGGAAAAGAACGTCCACCGCATCTTCGGCGAAGAAACGCCGGAACACGCGGCGCGTCTCTACGAAGACGACCTCGTTGCGTTCTTCGGTGACGCGCGGAAGAGCGATGCGTTCGCCTCCTTCGATCTGGTGCTCCTCGGCATGGGCCCGGACGGTCACATTGCGTCGATTTTTCCGGGCACTCCCCCGGTCGACGAAGTGAAGCGCTGGGTCGTCCCGAACGAGAGCCCGTTCCTGCCGAAAATGCGCGTCACCCTGACGCCGCCGATCCTCGCGCGCGCCCGAAACACGATCGTGCTCGTCGCGGGCGCCGAAAAAGCGAGCCGGCTCGCGGAGGTGCTCGACGGTCCCGTCGATCCGCATCGGCTCCCGGCGCAGCTCACGCTTTCGGGCGGCGGAAACGTAACGTGGATGGTGGACCGAGCCGCGACGTCCGCGCTCGCTCCTCGTGACTGACGAAAAGGAGTGGAAGCATGCAAATTGGCATCGTTGGTCTCGGTCGAATGGGTGCGGGCATCACGCGCCGGCTCCTTCGCGCCGGACACTCGGTCGTCGTGTACGACACCTCCCAAGCCACCGTGGAATCGCTCGTGAAGGAGGGCGCCGTCGGCGTCTCGTCCCTCGCCGGTTTCGGGGATCGGCTCGAAGGGCCGCGCGCGGTCTGGTTGATGGTGCCCGCGGGCGCCGTCGACTCCATCATCGCCGACGTCGCGGCTCACCTGAAACCCGGCGACGTCATCATCGACGGCGGCAATTCGTACTACCACGACGACATTCGCCGGGCCGACGAGCTCGGCGCTCGCGGTATCAAGTACATCGACGTCGGCGTGAGCGGCGGCGTGCTCGGACTCGAGCGCGGCTTCTGCTTGATGATCGGCGGCGACACGACGGTCGTGAAACACCTCGAACCGATCTTCGCCGCGCTCGCTCCCGGCGTTGCGGCGGCGCCTCGCACGAGCGGGCGCACGGGCGAGCCCGCGACGGCGGAGCACGGCTATCTCCACTGTGGTCCCGTCGGCGGCGGCCACTTCGTGAAGATGGTTCACAACGGCATCGAGTACGGCATCATGCAAGCGTACGCGGAGGGCCTGAACATCCTCGCGCACGCCAATATCGGGAAGCGCGTTCACGACACGGACGCCGAAACCACGCCGCTTCGCCACCCCGAGCACTATCAATACGATTTCGACATCTCTGCCGTCACCGAGCTGTGGCGTCGCGGCAGCGTGGTGTCGTCGTTCCTGCTCGACATGACCGCGACGGCGATGGCCGCCAATCCGAGCCTCTCCAATTTCCACGGCAAGGTCTCCGATTCCGGCGAAGGTCGCTGGACGCTCAAAGCCGCGATCGACGAGGCCGTCCCCACGCCGGTGCTCAGCACCGCGCTCGGCGCACGATTCGAGTCGCGCGGCGAAAGCGACTTCGCGTACCGCGTCCTTTCCGCGATGCGCTGGGGGTTCGGCGGTCACAAGGAGAAGACGGGATGACCCGAGAGACCGGCGAACGTTCCGACGCTTTCGTGCTCTTCGGTGCGACCGGCGATCTGGCCAAAAAGAAGATCTTCCCGTCGCTCTACTCGTTGGTGCGGAGCCGCCGTCTCGACGTGCCCGTCATCGGCGTCGCGCGCTCGAGCAAGAATCTCGACGAACTGAAAGACCGGATCCGGGAGAGCCTCACGATGATGGGCGGCGCGGATCCGGCCGTCGTCGAGCGCTTTCTCGGGCTCGTAAAACACGTCAGCGGCGACTACTCGGATCCCGCGACGTTCGAGCGACTTCGCGCCGAGCTCGGCCCCTCGAAGCGCCCCGTCCATTACCTCGCGATCCCGCCGAGCCTCTTCGGCACCGTCGTCGAAAATCTGGCTCGCTCGGGCTCGGCGAGGGGCGCCCGGCTCGTCATCGAAAAGCCGTTCGGGCGCGACCTCGACTCGGCGCGCAAACTGAACGACCTCTTGCACAAGGTGTTTCCCGAGTCGTCGATTTTTCGCATCGACCACTTCCTCGGCAAGGAACCGGTTCAGAATCTCGTCTATTTCCGCTTCGCCAACGCACTCCTCGAGCCGGTGTGGAACAAGCAGTACATCGATCGCGTCGAGATCACGATGGCCGAGAAATTCGGCGTCGAGGGTCGTGGCCGCTTCTACGAGGAAGCGGGAGCCATCCGCGACGTCCTTCAGAATCACTTGCTCCAGATCCTCGCGTGTCTAGCGATGGATCCCCCGACGAGTAGCGACGATGTCTCGATACGGCAAGAGCGCGACCGCATCTTGCGTTCGGTGCTCCCGCTCGCTCCCGACGACATCGTGCGCGGCCAATTCGACGGCTATCGCAAAGAAGACGGCGTTCCCAAAGACTCGCGCGTCGAGACCTACGTGGCCGCCAAATTCGCGCTCGAGAGCTGGCGATGGGTCGGCGTGCCGTTCTACATCCGCGCCGGAAAGTGCTTGCCCGCGACCGTCACCGAGGTGCTCGTCGAATTCAAGAAGGCGCCCCCGGTCCTTCCGGGTTCGAGTGGTTCGACGCCGAACTACTTTCGGTTCCGGCTGAACCCCGACGTCACCCTCGCGCTCGGGGTTTCGTCGAAATCGCCGGGCGAGGCGATGCAGGGAGCTCCGACGGAGCTGATTGCCACTCAGAGCACGAAGCTCGACATGCTCCCGTACGAGCGCCTCCTCGGCGACGCGATGCGCGGCGATCCGAACGCGTTCGCGAGCGAAAGCGGAGTCGAGTCGGAGTGGCGCATCGTCGATGCCATCCTCGCGCAAGACAACGAGCCGCACCCCTATGCGCCCGGCAGCTGGGGCCCGGCGGCAGCCGCCGCGATGGTCCCCGGCGGCTGGACCGATCCGAAAATTTGAGTCGCTGGCTCGACGCAGGGCCGCTGCGCGTCTTGGTCGTAGCGGTCGCAGCGCTCGCCGTGCTGCTGGGGCCCCGCGTTGCGAGCGCGGCGACGCATACGGTCTACGTCGTCCACGTCGAGGGCGTCATCAATCCGATCCTCGCCCGCTACGTGCGCCGCTCGTTCGACGTGGCCGAGAGCGAACCGGGGGCGATGGTGCTGCTCGCGATCGACACCCCCGGGGGTCTGGTGAGCTCGATGCAGGAAATCGTCGCCGACGTCACCAACGCGAAAGTGCCAGTCGTCGGTCTGGTCACGCCGCGCTCGGCTCAGGCGACTTCCGCCGGCGCGTTCATTCTGCTCTCCGCCGACGTCGCGGCGATGTTGCCCGACACCCGCACTGGTGCGGCGCACCCGGTGGGCGCAGGCGAGAATCTCGAGGGTGCGATGGAGGCGAAGGCGACCAATAGCCTCGCGTCGTTCGCCAGGTCGCTCGCCTCGCGGCGCGGGCGTTCGGAAAAGGTCGCCGAATCCATCGTGAGAGAGTCGCGAAGCCTCACCGCGAACGAAGCCAGGGACGAAAAGCTCGTCGATCTCGTCGTGACCTCCACCGACGATCTCCTCATGAAGCTCGACGGGACGAAGCTCGACTTTCCCGATCGCCACGCGGTGTTCGCGACGCGCGGCGCGGCGCGCGTCGATCTGCCGATGAGCGTCGCGGATCGCTTTCTCGACTCGCTCGCCGACCCGACGCTCGCGTCGATCTTGCTGAGCATCGGCGTGCTCGGCATCATCTACGAGCTGTCGGCGCCGGGCGTCGGCCTCGGCGGCACCGTCGGCGTGGTCGCGCTCCTCCTCGCGCTCTTGTCGATGTCGATCTTGCCCGTCGAGCTCGCCGGCGCCCTCCTCCTCGTCGCAGGCTTCGTCGCGATCGGCATCGAAATCAAGGTGCCGTCGCACGGCCTCATCGGCCTCGGTGGCGCCCTGGCAATCGGCCTCGGCGCGATCGTGCTCATCGACGAAGCGCGCTATTTCGGCGCCGTGCAGCGCATCGATTGGCGCATTTTCGCGCCCATCGTCGCGGTGCTCGCGCTCCTCTTCGTATCGGTCGCGACGGTCGCCCGACGCGCGCTCGGTGCGCCCCCGCAATCCGGCGTCGAAGCGCTGATCGGCGCGCAAGGCACGGCAAAAGAGACCTTTTCACCTCAAGGCGAACTATTCTCGGGGTCGGCATTCGTCGACGGAGCTCGCTGGAACGCCATCGCCGAGACGGCGATTCTCGAAGGGGACGCGGTGCGCGTGCTGGAGGTGCTGAACCATCCCGGACGACTCCGGGTGAAGCGGATCGAGAAGGGAGAGTCTTGAATGGAGATCACGGTGACCGCGCTGTTCGTTTTATTGGTGGTATTCCTGCTCGTACTGGCGCGGTGCGTTCGCATCGTGAACGAGTACGAACGGGGCGTCATATTCCGCCTCGGGCGGGTCGACCCGAAGAACACCAAAGGCCCCGGCCTCAACGTGATCTTGCCGATCGTGGATCGTCTCTACAAAGTCGATCTGCGGACGGTGACGCTCGACGTGCCGCCGCAGGAGGTCATCACGAAGGACAACGTGACGATCAAGGTGAACGCGGTCGTCTACTTCAACGTGATGAACCCGGTCGACGCGGTGATCAAGATCGCGAACCACTTCACCGCGACCTCGCTCTACGCGCAGACCACCCTCCGCAACATTTTGGGGCAGCACGAGCTCGACGAAATTCTCGCCGAGCGCGAAAAGATCGGCCGCGCGCTCCAGCGCATCATCGACGAGGCGACCGATGCCTGGGGCGTGAAGGTCTCGGCCGTCGAGATCAAGGACATCGAGCTCCCGGAAGAGATGCGCCGCGCGATGGCGAAACAAGCGGAAGCGGAGCGCGAGCGCCGCGCCAAGATCATCGCGGCGGAAGGCGAGCAGCAGGCCGCTCAGAAGTTGCACGAAGCCGCGCAGATCCTCGAGCAAACCCCGTCGGCGATCCAGCTCCGCTACTTGCAGACGCTGGTCGAAATCGGCGTCGAACAAAACACGACCATCGTGTTTCCGCTCCCCATCGACCTCATGGCGGCCTTCGAGGGGCTCCTGAAACGCCGTCCCTAGTGGGCCGATTCAGCCGTTCAAGTCGAAACGCCACGAGTCGTCTTCCCCAACCTAGCGAGCACTCGCGACCGGGCGAAGCCCGGTCGCTGCCACGATATGATCAGTCTCTGGAAGACCAGATCACGCTCCTCGAATGAGAGGCCAGTGAGACTACCGGCGGGCCCGGCGCGCGTCGGTCACGGCTCGCGTGCGTCGCGACGACGCCTCAAGGTCGGACCGACAATAGATCCTGATAAATGGAGCGCGCCGTTTCTTCGAGGCGCGATTGCGCCACGCCTCCGCCGAAGAACGCGCTCAGGCCGGAGAGTGCGATCGACGTCCAATAGGTCACTTTGGTCTTCGAGAAGGTGTCGCCGTCGTACACTTCCTCGAAGTCGTAGCTCGTTCGGCAATCGTCGAACGCGGGCTCACTCGGGAGTCCGCTCGCTTTCGCGAGCTCCGCTCCCACCTTGTCGGGCACCATGACGAGCTCGACGTGGGCGCCGTGGGCGGTTCGGCGGATCGTCACCAGGCTGAACCACTTCGAGTTCTTGACGTCCTCGATGAACATCCAGACGTAGAAACTGTTCGGCGTGCGATCCTTCGCGATGACTTCGGCCTTGGCCAGATGAGGCGCTGGATGACGGCACCCTTTCTGACACGAGTTGTCGAAATCGACGGATGCGGCGACGAGCCCTTCGGTGTGCGCGGGGAAGGTCCACTCCTTCTTGACCCGAAAATCCTTGGCGCTCGCGACCGCGGCAAAGCCGAACACGCACAGAGACACGACGAGCGCGGCGAACCGAGCTCCGAATGCACCTGCCCGCCGCTGTGAGTTGGAAGACGGATGCATACAGGAGACTACGGCGGGGCGCTCAGCTCGGTTTCTCGGCCGAGAAAATGACGTAGTCGGTGAGACCGATGGTTTCCCACAGGTCGAGGCCGAGCACGTTGTCGATCTCCTCTTGGCTCAGGTCGATCTTCGCGTCCGCCATCGAAAGCCCGCTGTTTCGAAGCAGGTGATATTTCCCGATTCCAGGAAATACGTAGCTGCGAATCGATTCAGCGGTGGGGTTCACGAATCCCGCCGCTTCGAGGCGCTTCTTGTACTCGTCGCGGTCATACATGTTGGCGAGCGGGACGCTCCATCGACGGAGCGCCATCTTGTTCACGAGCGTGAGCGGGCCCGAGCCTGGATACCTTGCGCCGTCCGCAGTCGCGATCCGACCACCCGGTCGAAGCACACGGAATGCTTCTCGAAAGAAGTCTTCGCGCGTGTCGAAATGGTGCGCGCATTCGAGCGCCGTCACCCGGTCGAACGACCCATCGGGAAACGGAACCTCGGTCGCCGATCCGAACCGCAGATCGATGCGATCGTCGACGCCGCGTTCCTTCATCCGCGCCTGAGCGCGCTCGACTTGCTTCGGCGTGATGTTGAGGCCGACGATCCGTTTCGGCGAGTAGTGCTCGAGCCAAAACAGGTCTTGTTCGCCGAAGCCGAACCCGACGTCGAGAAGTTCGTTGCCGGCGCCGAGCTTCGCCGCGTCGGCGAGCTTGGTTGCCATCGCTTCGGCGGCCTTCGGATACGTCCGAGCTTCCTTCCAGTAGCCGAGGTTCAGCCACAAGGGCTTGTTCGGATCTCGAAACCCTCCGTGCTTGCCCTCGATGACGTCGTCGCCGAGAAAATCGTAGTAAGCCGCAGGGCTCGGGCTGACCAAGAACCGCGGAGTCAGCAAAGCTGCTCCAAAAGCTTTCCAGTTCGAGAGGGACACGCGCCGCCTTTCTCCTGACCGCTATGCGGAGACTGCCATCAGTGTAAGCGTCGGTCTATAGTCTCGACACGACGCGTGACGGGCAAAGTCGAGTTCTTCGGGCTGAACCTCGCCGATCCGGCGCTCCGCGCCGTCGCGTTTGGGCGATCATCCCCGGCGCATTCCCGAGTCGCGCACTTGATGCTCGAGATTGCGGAACCGTTGCGCTAGCGCGTGCACGAGCGCGCCCGTCCAGCCGTCCACGCCGAGCGCGTCCGCCATCGTGCTCTTGTCGAGAACGAGGACCGTCACTTCGTCGATCGCCTCGACGGTCGCGGCGCGCGGTTCGTCGAGAAGGAGCGCCATCTCGCCGAAGACGTCTCCCGCCCGCATCACGTTCAGCGTCTCCTGCCCGTCGTCGACGGTCCGATATGCGCGGCACTTTCCGCTGGCGATCATGTAAGCGGCGTCACCGCGCGCGCCTTCTTGGATGATCACCTGGCCCGGCAAGAACTGCTTTCTCGGCAAATGCAGGCCGCCGCGCAAGAACGAGACGACGTCGCGCTGCAACTCGACGACGCTCGCGTAGCGGTGTTCGGGTTTGGGCGCAGTGGCCTTGGCGACGATGTCGCGAAGTCGCTTCGCGACGGCGACGCTCGTCGTGGCGACGTCGATGGGCACGATCGCGCCGCGGCGCGCCTGCCGCATCGTCTTTTCGGGGTCGTCGTACTGTCCGTACGGTGTCTTGCCGCTGACGATTTCGTAGAGCACTGCGCCGAGCCCGAAGACGTCGGAGCGCTCGTCCATCTCCTTGGGATTGCCGCGCGCTTGCTCGGGGGCCATGTAACTCGGCGTGCCGACCGCGCCCGGCGCTTCCATCTGCGAGTCGGTGCCCGACGCAGGCCGCGTCTTCGTCAGGCGCGCCAGGCCCCAATCCATCAAGTAAACCTGACCAAAACCGGCGACCATCACGTTCTCGGGTTTGAGGTCCCTGTGGATCACGCCGCGATGGTGCGCGTAGGCGACCGCGTCGCAAATCTTGATGAAGATTTCGAGCCCTTCCTGGAGCCGATCGGTCGACCCGAGCGGCCTCGCCGGATCTTTGAGCCATCGATCGAACGACGCGCCCTGCACGAGCTTCATCGTGAAGTACGGCACGCCGCGGTCGTCCATCGAGAGCTCGTGGACCGGGACGATGTTCGGATGTTCGAGCTGCCCGGTGATCTGCGCCTCGGCGATGAAGCCGTCGCGATAGAATTGTTCGGCCGCCAGCTCGCGATCGAGTCGCTTCAACGCCACGTGACGGAGCAGATTGCGATCGGTCGCCGGGTGGATCCGGCCCATGCCGCCGCGGGCGAGCTCCGAGAAAATACGCAGATGGGGCGGCGTCGGAATGCCTTCCATCCGCACTTCTTCAGCGGTGACTTCGTTGTCCCCTCCGACCGGAATCGACTCGATGACGTATACCGGGTCGGGTGTGGGTTCTTCGCTCATTCCCGTTACCTGCCTTCTTTGGTTTCTCACCGTCGAGCGGAGCCGGACACAGCGCGCGCAGGCGACAGCTGCCGCACTCGCGTCCGGACCAGATGCGGTCGAACCGCGATTGAGTCGCGTCGAGGAGCACGTCGTCGTCGGTGACGAACCCCATCTCGAAGTTGCGCTTGCCGTCGCCCTTGGCGCCGAGGCCCGCGCCGGTGAAGTTGGCGCTGCCGAGATAGAGATACGCGCCGTCCACGACGATCATCTTCAAGTGCACGCGCGGGCAATGCCGCATCTCGAATTTCGGGGGCACGAGCTCCGAGGACTTTCCGAGCGATTGTCGGAAGGGGCCGGAGGGCAACGCGCCGTGCAAGATCCGGATCTCGACGTCACGCCGTACGAGGCTCGTGAACTGCTCGGTCATCGAGATGAATTTGCCGCGAGCACGCGCCACGGAACCGAGGGGCGCTTCGATGTGCACGTCCTTCAGGTTCGCCGTGCCGATCCACACCGACACCTCGGCGTCGCTCACGGCGCGAACGACCTCGTCGTAGTGACGTCGGTCGAGGATGAGATCCACGCTGGCGGAGCGCCGCTCCTCTGAAGAGCCGGTGCTCCACGTGCGTCTATGATTCATCCACCCTGCATCATACCTGCGTCCGGCCGCTCACACGACAAACGCCGTTTTCCCCCATTTTATCGGAGAAGTGCCCACGCATCCGGATGACTTTGCGAGCGTCGTTTTGCATTTTAGTGGGGCACTCTGTCCCGCTCTCGTCGTCGGTGTGGGGACTCGGTCCGCCACGTCACTTGCCGTTCTCGACAGGCTACGCAAACGTCGAAATTAGAAGGAGACTAGACCGCACATGAAACCTTCCTTGAGTCAGAAGTCCGGCCTCGCATCCGTCGCGTCTCTCGCATCGGTCGCATCCGCCGCCGTCGCGGCGCTATTCATCTTCTACGCGCCCACGGCGCACGCCGACACGACGGCCGCGGCAGACCTCGACTTCGACACGCCCGTGAGCTCGCACTTTCCGGCGGACGCGAAGAGCGGCGGGGGCTTCGGCATCCGTCTCGGTCAACAGTTCCACGTGCCGCTCCTCGTGGTGAACCCCGAGATCGGATTCACGTACGCGAGCTTCAGCCACGACGAAACGCCGAAGGTCTATCGAGGCATCGTCGGCGTTCGCCTCGGCGTCGGCGAAATCTTGCGCCCCGGCGTATTCGCGCACGTCGGCATCGGGCACCTCGATCTTTCGCCCCCGAGTTATGTCCCCGATGCGTCGCACAACGGTTTCACGTACGACGCCGGCATATTCCTCGACTTCACCGCGATTCCGTTTTTGAACATCGGCATCCACGGCGCGTACAATAACCTCGCCTCGAGCGACTCCGTCCGCTCGTTCCAGTGGATCAACCTCGGCGCCCACGCCGCGCTCGTGTTCTGAGCGCGTGAAACGAGCCGGACCGCGGTGCCGTCGCGCCGCGGTCCGTTCCGATTCGCTCGAGAAGCTATCTGATAGCTTCTAACCGACGTTCACTGCGGTGAGTTCTTCGGTGAGGGCGCCGGTGCGGTCGAGCTTCTTCCAGCCGTGGCGCGCGCCGCGGATGGCGGCGATCATGGCCTTGAAGCAGACGTAGTACATGATCTGCCGGTACGAGAAGCGCTGCACCAAGAGTAGCGGGAGCCAGCGCATCGGTTTGCGATCCAAGGTGAACGCGAGGAGCGAGCCGCAGATGTCCATGGCGAGGAACGCGAGGTAGCCCGCGAGGAACGCTCGCCAATCGCCGCGGAACACGGAGAGCACCATCATGATGTCGCCGATGGGGCTCAAGAGCGGGAACACCACCTGGAACACGACCATGTTGGGCAACCCGACCCACCCCAGGGTGCCGCGGAAGAACTCCGAGCGGTGCTTCCAGAGGCACTGATACGTGCCGTACGTCCAGCGGAACCGCTGCTTCAAGAGCGCGCCGAGCGACTCGGGCGCTTCGGTGCGACCGTACGCTTCCGGCTCGTACACGACGCGACCGCCACGGCGGAGGATCGTCAGGGTGAGATCCGCGTCCTCGGTGAGGGTTTCGGTGCTGTAGCCGCCGGCGGCGAGCACCGCGTCGCGCCGCCACGCGCCGAGCGCGCCGGGAACGACCGCGATGCAGTTCAACGCCGAGAACGCACGGCGGTCGAAGTTCTGGCTCGTCACGTATTCGATGGCCTGGAACGTCGTGATGATGCCGTTGACGTTGCCGACCTCGACGTTGCCGCACACGGCCGTGACGTCGGGCGAGGCAAAGTGAAGCACCATCTTCGGGATCGCGTCCGGCGCGACGATGGTGTCCGCGTCGACCGCGACCACGATCTCGCCGGTTGCCTCGGCGAGCGCCCGGTTGGCGGCAGCGGCCTTGCCGCCGTTGGCCTGACGAATGAGCCGGATCTGCGGGTGCTCCAGGGCCATCGCGTCGACGACGTCGGCCGTGCCGTCGCTCGAGCCGTCGTCCACGACGAGGATTTCGAGCTTCGCGTAAGTGCTCGCAAGCAAGGAGCGGAGCGTGGTCGCGATGACCATCGCTTCGTTGTACGCGGGCACGATCACCGTCACGAGCGGCTCGAACCCGGGCGCCGCCGGAGTCTTGTTGCGGAGATCCTTCAGGGTAAGCCCGCCGAGGAACAGGATGCGGAGGATCGAGAGGACCGTGCACACGAAGAACAGCACCGCGAGCACCGTGAAGCCCCAGCCGCGTGCGTAGGCCATGAAAGCGTCGCTCTCCGAGAGCAACCGCTCCCCGGGACGAAGCGGCACCGCGAGCTCCGCCCGCTGCACGCCGAGGAGCTGATCGAGAGAAACGAATTCGTAACCCTGGGCGCGAAGCGCCGGTACGATCCGCCTCACGGCGGCGATCGTGCGGAGACGCGACGGCGCGGGGTCGTCCGAGCGTTCCCCACCGCCGTCGTGCATGACGACGATCCGGCCCGTGCCGCTGGTCACGCCATCGACGACCGTCTTCACGATGGTATCGACGCTGCGCTTCGGGTCCCAGTCGTCGGGGTCGATGTTGGCGCCGACGAACAGGTAACCATTTTGCAGCGCGATGCGGAGCGCGGTGAGGTCGTTCGGGATTTCGGGGTCGATCTCGGCCGTGTACGGCGCGCGGAAGAGCGGTGTGCGAACTCCGGTCAGCCCCTCGAGCAATCGCTCGGTCGCCGACAGCTCGGCCGCGGCTTCGCGAGGCGTGAGCGTGTCGAGGTGCGGATGCGTCAGCGTGTGATTGCCGACCAGGTGCCCCTCCTGCGCCTCGCGGACGACGAGGTCCGGCGCGCGCATGGCCTGGTCGCCGACGACGAAGAACGATGCGGAGACGTGCAGGTCGCGGAGCGCGTCGAGGAGAAGCCCGGTGTTTCGCTCGTCGGGTCCGTCGTCGAAGGTGAGGGCGACGCGTTTCCCGGAACCGCCCCGCGTCTCGACGACGTAACCGCTCGGCACGCGCGCGTACGTCGCTTGCTGGATGCGCCCGTCCTTGCCCGCGACGAGGTCGCGGCTTCCGTCCTGTGGCTCACCGCGGATCGTATAGACCTCGCCGGTTCCGAAGAGCCCCACCGTTTTCAAGGAAGGAACGCTCGCGAGGACCGCCGTGGACTTCGGTGCGTTGTCTGCGCCGAGGTAGCTCCACAGGGTTTCGTCCTCGGTGCCGAGACGCCAGAGTCCGACGCGAGAGACGTGCAGCTTCTCGAGCGTCTTTACCTGGTTCCAGATCGCAAGAGCGTCCTCGAACCACACCTCGTGGGTGTCGCCGTCATGGTCGCGGTAGTCGAAGCGTCCGTTTTCGATGTCGCGTTCGAAGACCGGCACCGCCGACGCGGCGCGCGCGAGATCCATGACCGAGCGAAACGATAGATCCTGCGCCGGCTTCGATGGATCGGACGTGCTCCAGTCGTAGCCGTAGTTTCCGAGAACGACCACGACGCGATCGGGCGGGAGCCTCGGCAGCATTTCGTCGAGCGAGTCGTCGAGCCACGACCGCGACGCAATCGGGCCGGGGTGCGACGAGAGATAGTGCTCGTCGTAGGCCATCACCATCACGGCGTCCGCGACGTTGCCGATGTATTCGAAGTCGAACGCCGGATCGTGGAACGGGACGTCCACGGTGAGGCGCATCGAGTGCGCGTGAAGCGCGGCACGGAGCTCGACGATGAACTCGAGGAACGGCTCGGAGTCTTCCGGCTGCAGATCTTCGAAGTCGAGGTTCATGCCTTCCGCGCTGATCGCTTCCAGCCGCGACACGAGCTTCTTCACGATGCAGGCGCGCGCGGCGTCGTTGCTCAGGAACTTCGACGTGTCCGAGCTCTTCCACTCGTTGTTCACGAGGTTCGCCAACCGCGGGAGCACGATGACGTTTTCCGATCGACCGAGGACGCGCTTCGTCTTGTCGTCGATGTGCTCGGACAGATCGCACCCGGAGCCGGTCAGGCTGAACCAATCGGGCACGACGACGTCGATGTTGGCGACGTGTTTTTCGAGCGACGCGACGGAGTTCGGATCGTCCGGGACGACGAACGCGACGACCGCCCCCGCGGGGAGCGGCACCGCGACGCTCTTTTCGTACCCGACGAGCTTGTCGCGGCGCTTCCGTTCCTGCAGGCGGATCACCTGCATGCGCTTCTTCTGCTGAGCCGTGTAGACCGGGCGGACGTCGTGTTCGAGGGTCGCCTGGACGTTGGTGGCTTGAACCGCGGACTTCGAAGAAAACGGATTCGCGATTTGCGGCGGCACCATTGCGCTCGTCAGCGTGATGCCCAGCGCGAGCAGCGCGGTGACGGTGAGGAGCGAAAAGACGATGAGCGCGCGACGCCAGCGGCGGTGGGACGGATCTTCGAAAATCATGGCAGTTTCTCAGGGATGCGAGCGAGCGCCACCGGAGTTCGGGGGCGCACGACGAACAGGGGATCGAACGCGACGGCGGACGCGACGGAGACCGTCGGGTCTCGTTCGGCGTCGGCGAGGGCCGGGCTACCGGTGAAGAGCAAGAGGCTCGGACAACCGGCGGCGGGAAATTCCCGGCGCAGGCTCGGCCACGACTGGTCGTCGTCGGACAAGACGTGGAGGTGCGGCCTCGGCGTGAGCTGTGCGAAGACGCCGTCGAGGTTCGCGTTGTCGGTGCTCGGTTTCCAGCTCCCGCGACACACCGCGGATTCGTCGGAGAGCCCGAGCGTCCAGAACGATCCGTCCACCCAGGAGGCCGCATTGATGGCGGCCCGAACGTCGCCCAGTGGGCCGCCGCGCTCGAACGCGAGAAGCGCTCCGTTCGCGTGGGCGAGGGCGTGAGCGCCTTCCACGAGGGCGAGCAGCGCCGCGAACGGCGCGAGTCGCGCGAAGGTTCGACCCCTCGGCAGAGCGAGCAATCGCTCGGCTTCGACGGCGATGGCCAACGCTCCGGCGCCCCAGAGCCAGACCGTGTAACGCGGCCACCACTTCATCGGCTGAAGGACCAGAAACACGAACGTGAGCGCCGCGGCGAACGCGACCACGCCGACCTCGCGTCGCCGCTCACCGTGCGCCGCATGCCAGCCGAAGCCAAGCAGTGCGGGCAGCGCGAGCGCCGGCCACGCGAGCCCGAGCCCGGCGAAACGGTCGTCGAAGTCCGTCGCCGGGCCATTCGATTCGAACCACGTCCGGAGGACGCGTCCGATGCCGCCGAGTGCTCGAAACGCGGGCGGCGTGTTGTTTGCTTCGTCGAGGATCTGCGAGACGGAGCCGACGCCGTGAAGCAACGTGTGACCTGCGAACTGGACGGAAACCGGGAAGAGCGGGTTGCCGGTGTGCATCACGTTCCGCAGCGCCCAGAACGCGCCGGGGAGCGCGCACGCGAGCGCGACGGCGAGATTCGACGAGCGCCGCGCGCTCGAGCTCGCGAACAAAAGAAGCGCGGTGAGCGCGACGAACACGACGCCGTTGCCCTTCAGGGCGAGCACGTGTGCGGCGGCCATGCCGGTTGCCGCGGCGAGCCAGACGTCCCGCTTCGTCGAGCGACGGAGCACCGCGGCCAGGCACACGAGCGCCACCGTAGCGCCGCCGAACGCGGCGTCGACGTAGCCGCTCGGCGCGTTCAAGATCACGATGGGGACGAGCAGGAACAGGGCGCCGGCGGCATTCGCGACGGAGCGCCGAACCCCGCAGGCTTCCGCGGCGAAGGCAATCGCAAGCGCGCCGGCGGCGACGTAGAGAAAGCTCGTCGCGGCGACGAAGCGAAGCGAACCCGTCGCGGCCGCCACGACCGCCGACACCGCCTCTTGTCCGAGCGGATAACCGTTGCGCACCGGATCGTCGCTCGTCACCCACGCGACGCGGCCCTCGTCGAGCCATGCCGCCACCGTCGGAAGCCGGTACGAGAGCGCGTCGTAGGCCGAGATGGGCAGAGCGATCGCAACGGCAGCCCCCGCGACCAGCGCGACCCATCCGGACCACGACAACACCGCGGACGTGATCGCGACGACGGGATTCGAAACGCCGGGAGCGGCTTCCGGTCCAGCGCTGCGTTGCCACGCGGCGCGTCCCACGCATCCCGCGAACACGACGCCCGCGAGCATCAACACGCTCGCGACGGCGCGTCCCGCGAGCGGATGCGCGCCGACCGCCGACAACCCGACGACCCCGGCGTGCACGAACCACGGAAACGCGAGAACCGCGACGAGCATCGCTCGCCGACCCTCACGCTCCGCCCCATTCCAGTCGGGCTGCGAGGTGCCTAGTGGGGAATGCGTGTAGGTCAATATCCGTAACGTTTCCGATGGGCGCGCCGGGCGATAGCCCCGCCCGGTCATACCGTTATTCAAGCCCGATCCTTCCTTTAAAAATGAGGGAGTGCACTGGCCGTTCGACCAGTACGGGGCAATTCGATTCGGCCCGAGGCTTGGAAAGTTGTCACACCCTCCGTAAGCTCTCCCATCGCCTTGGCCACGGCCGACTCCACCCTCCGCATCACCACGGCTCCGAAGCTCGGCAACCTCGCGTACATATTGTACTTCGTGGCCGTCGGGGGGATGGTCGTTCGCATCGCCTTGCTCGACGAATGGAGCGCGGCGAGCTGGGGCGTACTTCTTCTGTTCGTCACCACGGTGTCACCGGACCGGGTCGCTCACCCCTCGCGACGTTCGCTCGCCGCTGCGGCGCTGTTCTTTGGCGCCCTGTCGGCCATCGTCGCCTATGTGCCCGACCTTTGGTTCGGCATCGCGTACCACCTGAATCACGCCGAGCATTACCTCTGGAACGCGAATCGGTTCATGGCTTCGGTGCCGCTCAATGACGGCCGGTTCCTCGCCGGCCTGCGCTCAGGGCGACTCTTGAGGTTCATGCAGTGGATCTACCTGACCGGGTTCGACATGGTCGTGTGGATCCCGGTCGTGCGCTCCCTGGCGGCGTTCGACGCAAAAAAGACGGCGCGCTACGCGCTCGCGGCGCACGTCATTCAGTTTCCACTCATCATCCCGTTCTACAGCGCGTTCCGCGTCGACGAGGTCTGGTCGGTGCTCGGTGATCCGGATCGCTGCGCGCGCGGTTGGTCCGACGAGGTGCGGCTCGACCTCGGCGCGAACTGCTTTCCCAGCATGCACACGTCGGTCGCGTTCGCGATCATGCTCCTCGCGCGGCGAGAGAAGAGCCGCCTCTTCCGTACGATGATGTACTTCTACGGGACGAGCATCATCTTCAGCACGATGTTCCTCGAGATCCACTGGCTCATCGACGTGGCCGGGGGGCTCTTGCTCGGCGCCGTCGCGGTGAAGCTCGCGGACCCCATCACCGATTTTCTCTTCGACTCGCCGCTGCTCGCTACTCGGGAAGCGGGATGAACTCGACGTCGTCGTCCGGCACCTTCGGGAAACGGCCCGCCTTCCAATCTGCTTTCGCCCGCTCGATGCGTTCCGTCGAGCTCGACACGAAGTTCCAGAACAAGTGCCGCTCGCCGAGCGGCTCCCCGCCGATCGCCATGAGACGGCTGGGCTGTTCGGCGCCGATTTCGAAGTGCCTCTTCGGTTTCGCGACGAGCATCGTCCCTGCTTCGAAGACTTTGCCGTCACAGGCGATGGCGCCCTCCGCGACGTAGACCGCACGCTCTTCGACGTCGTCCGGGAGCGCGAGCGTCGCGCCGGCTGGCAACGCGGCATCGACGTAGAGGGTCTCCGACAGCACCCGAACGGGCGACGTCTCGCCGTACGCGGAGCCGAGGACGATCGCAAGTCGGACGCCGTCGCGCTCGACGACGGGGATCGCGTCCGCGCCGTGGTGATCGAAACGGGGTTCCGTCTCCTCGTCTTCGAGGGGCAGCGCCATCCACGTCTGGATGCCGTGTAAGGTTGCGCCGGTGCGGCGAGCCTCGAAGGGGCTTCGCTCCGAATGGACGATCCCGCGTCCGGCGACCATGAAGTTCACTTCGCCGGGCTCGATGATCTGCCGATTGCCGAGGCTATCTCGATGGACGATCTGCCCGTCGAAGAGGTACGTGACGGTCGCGAGCGCGATGTGCGGATGCGGTCGCACATCCATGCCTTGGCCTGGCTCCATTCGAGCGGGGCCCATGTGATCGAAGAACACGAACGGTCCGACGGAGCGATGATGAATCGCCGGGAGCACGCGGCGCACCGAGAAACCGCCGAGATCACGGGAACGCGCCGTGATCGCGACGTCGACGAGCTCGCCCTCGTTGGTATCCGTCGCGGGCTCGTTGGTCGGCAGGGCGCTCATCGCCCATCGGTTTGTATGGATACCTTCTCGCCGTCAAGCCGTTGCACGGCGTGCCACGCCGGCCCGGCGCGTCGTGGTGTCCGTTCGTCGCCGAGGCGAAACGATTGCGCGGTCTCGGGTGTCATCGGTCGGACGGTCAGAGGGCCGTAGCAGACGAGATCCCGAGCTCGCGAGCGCGCGAACGCCGCTCCGCCGTGCGCGCCGAGCTGATGACTCCACACGTCGGTGACGAACACGAGCCGGCCGCGATCGTCGAAGAGATCGCTCCGGCTGAGCGAAACCGGGTCGTGTTGGCCGTCGTCGGCGAGCCCGTCTTTGACCGAGAAGGTGCCGTCTCCTGCGTCCTCGAAGTTCACTTCGGCGCCTTCGACGTCGCCGGAGCCGTAAAGAACGTCTTTGATCCCGGGCAGCACGTAGAGAAGGTGACTGTAGACGGCGTCCGTCAGGAGCGCCGGCAAGAGCGTGTACGAGTACACGTTGTTTCCCCACGGGCGCTCGGTGGACCAATAGAAGAAGTAGCCCACGCTGAGCACGTTGCCGTCACGACGAAGGCGATACAGCACCGAGCGACCGAGGTCGCCCGCCGACCATCCATTAGCGCCCACGCAAACCGGTTGTTGTTCGACGAAGCGAATGTCCTGCGACGAGTACGTCGCGCACGGCGTCCGGCGCTGAGTAGCGGCTTCGGGCCAATGAGGTTCACGGACTTCGGAGAGTAAGAGTGCGAGAAGCGCGATGGGCATCCCAGGGCGCGAAGCGAAGGCGAATAGCATGGGTGGACCCTTCAGTATCGCTCGCGCGCCGCGTTCGCGCGACCCCGCCGTCACGACGTCGATGACGGACCGATGTGATCCTTCCGCGCAGCGTGGTGCTCGACCCACCGTTCGAAGTCCAAGACGAGCGCGCGAGCATCCCGTCCGCTGTCACGCACCCTCACGCGCCCCGATCGACTACAGTGGCGCCAGATGACCGCAGGGGACCAGGCCGTAAACGTTCTATCCGTACTCTTCATGCGCGCTGGACGCGTCATTCGCGCCGGCTCTGCCGTCGCGTTGCTCGCGCTGGCGACGCCCTCGTTCGTCGCTTGTGCATCGTCGGGGATGACGTCCTCGCAAATTGCGGCGCAAGATCTGGCGTCGGCCGGAGAGCGACTCAAGGGCACCTGGTTGTTGAACCAGTTCCAACCCGAGGTGTCTCTCGAGCCGATGTTCGCTCAGCTCCTCCAACTCCAGGTCGGACACCTCGTCGTCACGTTCGACGGCACGCATTTCGTAGCGAACGGCGTCGGTGCCCAGGCGACCCGCACCTACCGAGTCGTCGAAGCGGACGGCGATCACCTGAAGATGACGTTCTACGACGACACCGGCGTTCCGTACGACTGCGAGGGGTACTTCGACGGAAATTCGCTGCACTTCCAGGGGTTGACCTCGCCGTGGACGGGCAGCGGCGTGCTCTCGCGGACCGCGCCCGCGCAATGAATCACGGCGGCGCGCGTTCGCACTCGAGGAGTGAGCGGTAGTAGTCGGCCGCGCTGCCGCCCCGGTGCAAGAGCGCGGACGCCTTGTGCAAGGTCTCGTACGCGAGCCGCAGCCTGAGCACGCGAGCCTCAACGACCTCCGCTTCGGCGACGCGCGCGTCGGCGGCGTCGACGGCGCCTTCGGCTTCGCGGTGTGCCGTCGCGTCGACGGAGCTCTCGAGGATTTGCGCGATGGCGTCGCGGTTCTTCGTGAACGTCCCGCCGAAGTCGGGATTGTAAGCGTCGTCGAGCATCGGCCACCGCTCGAGCAGCGCCGAGGTCAATGACGCGGTGCGCGCGTCGAGGTCGTCCTCGGCGTCGTCGAGCACGTCGTTCAGCTCGTCGAGCTGGTGCTCCACGGCTTTCCATTTTCGCTCGACCGCGACTTCGTCCGTGAGTCCCAACGCTTTCCCCAACTGATCGACGACGGCGAGATCTTCGGGGAGGATCTTCCGATCGATCGGCGCTTTGCCGTGCTCGACGCTGCGAAGCCATCGCTCCGACGTCGTGGTCGGCACGTCGAACGACACGCTCGCGATGCGCGCGCGTGTGTGAGCGTCGAGGAGCCCCACCTTGCCGTCGTGGTCGTAGTCGAGCGCGTCGAGGGGCAGGGGATGGCCCACCTTGTCGGTCTTGCCGAGCGCGTGGATGAAGTGCAGCCCGTAGCTCTCCTGGGCGCGCCGATCCGGATTCGCGTCGCACCCGCTCGTTTCGCGATCCCAGGTCCCCGCAAAGAGCCCGCAGCGCGCGACGCGACTCGGGCCGGCGTGCTCGTCGGCGTGTTGAAACGCGAGCTCTGCGAATCCACCCGAAAAGCACGAGGTTGCGACGAGCCGGAGCGCGCGCTTGTGACGTTCGTGAATTTCCGCGACGTCCTTCACCGTCAAGGATTGCCCACCCCAGAGCGCGATCGAGTTATCGCGCGGCGTCGTTCCTTGGTCGCCGTGCGCGGCGACATACACGAGAAGCGGGCCGTCGCCCTTCGACAGCGCTTCGCCGAGGCGCGCCTCGACGCTGTCGACGGTCGCACGCTCCGACGCGAAGCGGCTCGGCCGGTATCGGCTTCGCCGGCCTTGGCGCGGATTGAAGAGATCGCCGAGCGCGAGCAGCACGGGGTCGCCCCCTGCGTTCGGGTCGAGCTCGCGCACGCTCTCCGAACCGCTCCCCCCGGCGAAGAGCACCGCGCCGGGCGCCGGCAAGGTTTGTTCGACGAGCGCAATGTCTTGCTCGAGCGAGACTTCGGTACTTTCCGGCGTTGCGCCGCCGCCGATGGCGAGAAAGTGAAGTGGGCCGAGCGCGTGGCGCGTCGAAGCATCGGCCAACGACGCGAGCGGTTCGAGCGAGGCGGAAGCCGTCGTCGACGGTGCGGCGGTGCCGGCCGTCATCGAGGACGGCGACGCGCCGTCGCGGGCGCTGGTCGTCTTCGCCGAAAGCGGGGTGGATGTAGTTTCGACGGCGTGCCGTTTGCGGCACCCGCCGACGCCCGCCACGCACGAAAGACCGACGGCGACGAACGGAAAAGCGCGCCCAGCCGATGCGAGCCATCGCGGAAAATGTCGCCGTTGGCGGTTCGTCATCGCTCGAGCAACTCGTTTCGTTTCTCGTAAGTGCCCGATGTCCGCCCCGGTTCATCAATAACTACGTCGGCTCGAGCGAAGTTCGCGCGTCTGAGTCGAAGAGCCTCGAGGTGAGCCGCAGGAACAATCGTGGTATCGCATGCGTTCGGGCGAATGTATCCGGACGTCGACCGCCGCCGTACTCGAGGGGACAGGAAGCCATGAATATCCGAATATTTGGAGCTGCCTTGGGGTTGGGGGTTGCCTTGCTCGGCGCGGTTCCCGCGTTCGCGGAACCGGCCGGCCCTGCGTACGTGGTCGACAATGGCGACGCGCCGCCCAACGCGGTGGCGCTCGCACCCGACGGCACTCCTCTCGTGGCGTCGGACGTCTTGCCGCCGCCGGTCGACGACGGTTCTGCCGACGTTGACGGGCCCGTCGCGCCCGACGCACCGACCGCGGTCGGGACCGTGCCCGCGGCGCCCCCGTCGAACGATTCCGACCAGGACCCGCGCGCGCTCGACGAGTTCATGCCCAAGCTCGATCCGTACGGAACCTGGGTCGACGACTCGAGCTACGGCGTCGTGTGGGTTCCCGATGCCGCGACGGTCGGCGACGGATTTTCGCCGTACGTCACCGATGGCCATTGGGCGCTCGATACCGCCGGCAACTCCGTTTGGATGAGCGACTACTCGTTCGGTAGCATCGTGTTCCACTACGGGCGCTGGGCCTGGACGTCGCGCGGTTGGGCGTGGATCCCCGGCTACCGCTACGCGCCGGCCTGGGTCTCGTGGCGCATCCCGAGCGGCGACTACGCCTATTACGGTTGGGCGCCGCTTCCGCCGAACTTCATCTGGGCGAGTGGTGCGCCGATGCCGTTCTCCGGGCGCTCGTCGTTTTATTGGGTCTTCTGTCCGAGCGCGTTCGTGTACTCGCCGACACCGAGCTCCTACGTCGTGCGCTCGGCGCCCCAAGCGCGCGCGATCGCGACGGTGACCCGACGCTACACGCCGGCCACCGCGCGCGTCGCCGCGCCGTCGTCGCCGCCCGCGGCGCGCTCCACCCGTTACGCGTGGCCCGTCCCCCGAGTGTTTACCGCGCGGCCCCGTGCGTACGCGATGGCGGGTGGAGCCGCGAACTACGCCGCTCCGCGTCCGGTCGCGCACGCCGCCGCGAGGGTCGCGGCACCCGTCGTGTACCGTCCCGCGGCCCCGACGGCGCGCGGACGTCGCTAATCGACGCGCGCTCGGCGCCGCACGTCCGCTCAACGTGGCGCGGTTCGACGCGCGAGCGCCTGAGCGGCGTGCGCGGCGGGGCTCGTCGAGGTCCGAGCGATCACCGACTCCGGCAACGTCATCGCCGGCGTCGATTGTGCCGCCACCACGAGCACCGCTTCGAGCGACGTCGTGAGCAGCGACCGCACCGCATTTCGGTCCACGTCGCGATGCTCCATCCAATCGATGCAGGCGGCGTCGACGAGACCGAGCCAGGCGCGGAGCGAGATACGGACTAGGGGCGGCGCTTCGGCGAGCCCGAGACCTCGGAGAACGCGGTGGATGACGACGAGTCGTTCCTCTTCGACGAGCGCTTCCACTTCGGGATCGGAGCCGATACCTCGACGGATCAACGTTTCGTACGCCGAGCCGTGTCGCTCGATGTAGTCGAGGTAGCGGTCGAGGCTCGCCTCGAGCTGCTCGAGCGGCGACAAGGTCGGATCCGGTTCGGTGACGTCGCGCATCTCTTCGAGCGTCGCGCGCACGGTCTCGACGTAGAACCGGCGCTTGCTGTCGAAGTAGTGATAGAGAAGCCCCTTCGACACGCCGACCGCTTCGGCGATGTCGTCGATCGAGATCTCGTCGTAAGGGCGCTTCGAGAACAGCTCGCGCCCGCGGGCGATGAGTTGCCCCCGACGTTCGTCGGTGTCCAGGCGAGTGCGGGTCCGCGCGATCTTCATGTCCCCTGAGTCGTCAGCTTATCGCAGTCTATTGACCAAAGTTCGATAGTGCTCGGGTGAAATCATGTATCGATATGTTTTCGCTAAATAAATTGTCTATTGATTAATGTTCAATAGTCGCTATGCTTGGCCCATGCGCAACGAGCACATCCTCATCATCGGGAGCGGCTTCGCAGGGCTCGGGCTCGGCATTCGGCTCAAGCAAGCGGGCATCGAGGATTTCACGATTCTCGAGCAAGCCGACGACGTGGGCGGCACCTGGCGAGACAACACGTACCCGGGGGCGGCGTGTGACGTGCAATCGCACCTCTATTGCTATTCGTTCGAACCGAACCCGAACTGGTCGCGGTCCTTCGCGCCGCAGCGGGAGATTCTCGACTACCTCCGGCACTGCGCCGACAAGTACGACGTGCGGAAGCACATCCGCTTCGGCACGCAGGTCTTGGGGGCGAAGTTCGACGAAGGCGCCGGGCTCTGGGAGCTCACGACGAATCACGGAAGCTTCCGCGGGCGCGTGCTCACCTTTGCAACGGGCGGGCTCAGCCGTCCTTCGCTTCCCGACATCGCGGGTCGAGATACGTTTCAGGGGCCCGCGTTCCACTCGGCGCGATGGGAGAAGGGCGCGTCGTTCGAGGGCAAGACGGTCGGCGTCATCGGAACCGGCGCGAGCGCGATTCAGATCGTCCCGGAACTGGCGCGCGACGCGAAGCGACTCGTCCTCTTCCAGCGCACGGCGCCCTGGGTGCTACCGAAACCAGACTACCCGATCCCGAAAGAGCAACGAGAACGACTTGCTCGATCGCCGTTTCTGCAG